>Ga0207884_1000341_pt1 | contig 31787 bp, 35 predicted proteins | sample MalvirmetaMSP144_FD_184236 | JGI IMG/M metagenome (GOLD analysis project Ga0207884, IMG submission 184236) | Marine viral communities from the Deep Pacific Ocean - MSP-144 (SPAdes) | ecosystem: Environmental > Aquatic > Marine > Oceanic | place: Pacific Ocean | collected 2011-07-08 | reverse complement strand
AGGGAAGTACTAAGAATAGCGTTATGAAAAAAGAAATCCACCCTGAATATAAGCCAGTTGTATTTTACGATACTTCAAGCGAGTTCAAATTTATGACGAAGTCTACAATGACTTCAGGAGAGACCATTGAGTGGGAAGATGGAAACACTTATCCATTGATTAAAGTGGAAGTTTCTTCTGCTTCGCATCCCTTCTACACTGGTAAGAAATTATTTGTTGATACTGCAGGTCGTGTTGAGAAGTTCAACAGACGTTACAAGAAGTAATCATCAATTTAGCTTATACGAAAAAGCCCCGACATGTCGGGGCTTTTTTTGTTGTGCATTTGAGTTTATCAGGTTTTTCTAAAAATCTAGCTTGGCGAGAGATGCTTTGGTTGTTTTCTCCCATTCTGCTTTTTGTTGTGCTGCTCTTATTTTATCTTTTTCGTATTTCTCGTTGGTGGTAAGGTTGAGCTGGTAGCTATAGATTTTTCCTTTTTTGGCATTTGGGTATAGAAAGCTTTTAAAGTAGTGTGCAAAATCCGAGGCTTTGTAATTGCTCATTACAGAGTTATCTACTTTTTTGTTATCAATCCAAATTCCGTAAATAGTAGGGTCATTCCAGTTTTCTACAATCTCTTGTGTCGGCTGAAGTCTTCCAGGGTAAGGGAAAGGTGGTAGAGTCAATGATTTCAGAGCTTCTGTCTGGTCAACAGATAGGTTAGCTATCTCCTTAATGATGGGTTGCTCATTCTTCCTTAATAGAACAACTTTGTTATCATCATAAATGACTTCCTCGTATTTGTATCCATCTCCAAAATTTACAGCGAAGTTTCTTTCTTCTAATTCGTATAACTCAGCGTTCTTTGGGTCTGTTAACTTTCCATTTTCTATTATCCTAGGAGGGGCAGGCTTGTTGGTATTGTTCTCCGCTTTTGTAGGTGGGGCTGGTATAGCATTGTAGTAATCTTTCGGATCAACCTTTTCGCCAGCTTTGATTACCTCATAATGAAGGTGAGGGCCTGTGCTGTGGCCTGTGTTGCCAACTTTTCCTATTAACTGTCCTTTTTCTACTTTATCACCTATCTGAACGTCCATTTCGCTAAGCTGTGCATACAGGGTTTGGTACTGATCGTCATGTTTAAGTTGAATGTAGTTGCCATAACCACCTTTCAGAGATTCTACCTTTTCTACTATTCCTGAGGCGGTAGCGATTACTGGCGTTCCTGTTTTAGCGGAAAAGTCAACTCCTTTGTGCATTTTGTCTTCTTTGGTTACTGGGTCTTTACGCATACCATAAGTGGAGGTAGTGCGTAGATATTTGTAATCTCCTAATGGATGTAACTCTGGTTTGTTCTCTTGAAAAATGGAGTTTTCAATGGTGGAAATAAGCGTGTTTGCATTGTTGCCAATTATGGCTTCGGCCTTAGTTTTTAAGCTGAAGCAAAGTGTGGTTACCGCCAAAAGCGGCAGCAAAATAGCCGCACGAACCAGAGCAGCCATTTTAGTGGTTTGTTGTGTCATCATTTTGAATCTTTTTTTGGTTAATGAATAATTTGAAAGACAGGCCAAGCTCATCTCATTGCTTTGGTTGCGGTTGGCAAACTTGAGCAACAAACGCTGATAATTGGCGATGTCATTAAACTTACCAAGCACCATTGCATCTGCTAAATACTCATGGTTCAGCCGAATGGCCTTGGCATAGAAATAATACATTGGATTGAACCAGAAGAGCACTTGAAGCAACTCTACCAATAGAATATCTAATGAATGTCGTTGCAGAGCATGACCAAGCTCGTGTGCCAAAAGTTGTTCCCTCAAAGCTTCCTTTTTATAGTCTTCATTATACATGAAAATGAATTTCAGGAAGTTATGAGGAATGGTAGGTTGGCCAAGAAGCACCACTTCAGCAGACTTGTAAGGAATTCGAGTGTTGTTTTTAGCCTTAGTAAAGAGCCTGTGAATATTCCTTCCGAAACGAACCACCAGAACAAAGGCAATTACCAAATAAAGTCCACCAATTGCCCAAGGCGTATAGTTGATACTCGTTTTAGGTTTTACTTCTGTATACTCCGATGGGCTAATTATTTCTGGAGTTATCGCCTGCTCATTGGCTACTACTTCGTAAAGCGTTTCCGAAATCATTTCTCCGGTTGGAATCATGATTTTATCCGAACGGATTTCTAGGTTCAACCAAGGGGTGGTCAATGAGAAAATCAAAGCGAAGAGGAGGTAAAACCTTTTTACTCCGTGCAGTGCAGTTTGCTCTAAAACCAGCTTATAAATGCCAAAGAGCACCAATAAGCATAAGAAGATTTCGAATAGGCTCGCAATCATTGTTTCTTCTTTATCTGTTCGTCAATCATTTTTTTAAGGTCTTCCAATTCTTCTGTGCTCAAATCAGTTTCGTTGGTGAAAAACGAGGCAAACTGAGTGCTTGAATCGTTAAAGAAGTCCTTAATCAATCCTTTGAGGTGCTGCGAAAAATATTCGCTTTTACGCACCAGCGGATAGTATTCTCGTGAGTTTCCAAAAAGTTTGTAATCCACAAAACCCTTGTCTTTCATTCTTTTTAAGAGCGTAGCCACTGTAGTGGTAGCAGGCTTCGGTTCAGGAAACTCGGTGAGTAAATCTTTCATGAAGGCTTTTTTTAGCTTCCATAAATAATTCATGAGTTGTTCTTCGCTTTTCGATAAATTCATGCTCTACTTCTTTAGAGTGTACTCTACAAATGTAGAGTAATATTTTAATTTTCCAAATTCTTCCTACTCGCGAGATAAAATCACAGAATTGATACTAAGTCGAAAGCCTTTTATATTTTTGCTACATGCACATTAATCTTTTCGATCCGCCTCAAATCAGGGAGAATCTTCTTCCCTTTACTTTTACCAGACCAGTGGCCTGCATTCGTGTAGGGATTCTTACCATTGCTGAAAAATGGGAGAAATATGGCTTTCATGTTGGCTTCGAAACCCAAGATTATTTGGAGAAGAAGTTTGAGGCCTTGCCAACAAACGTAAAAGTGAATGGCGCGTTGTGTCCTTCAAAAGAATTATCTGAAGCAATTTTAGCCTTAACAGCAAATACAAAATTGGTGTCGGGAGATACCGTTTTAGCAGTTTCAGGAGATGGCTCAGAAGCAGTGAATTTTGAAGGCACATTTAGAATGATCAACCAGCCTTGGGAGATTTTTCAATTCAACAAAGAACAGATTGAAGCGGATTTTTCGCTCATCACCAAAGGCCGAATTTCTCAGCCAATCACCGATCCGCATACGGTGGTCTACGGTAAGGAAAACGTGTTTTTGGAAGAGGGCGCTACAATTCGGGCAGCCATTATTAATGCTGAAAACGGCCCTGTGTATATCGGTAAGAATGCGCATGTGCACGAAGGAGCAATTATTAGCGGAGCCTTTGCTTTGTGTGAAGGAGCTCATGTAAATATGGGCGCGAAAATTAAAGGCGATAGCACCGTAGGTCCTCACTCTAAAGTGGGTGGTGAGGTAAGCAATTCAGTTGTTTTTGGTTTCAGTAACAAGGGTCACGATGGCTTTTTGGGGAATTCAGTGATTGGCGAATGGTGTAACTTGGGTGCTGATACGAATACTTCCAACCTAAAAAATAACTACGCACCTGTTAAGCTTTGGAACTACACCAGCGAACGTTTTGTGCAAACGAGCTTACAGTTCTGCGGCTTAATGATGGGCGATCACGCCAAGTGCAGCATCAATACCATGTTTAATACAGGGACAGTGGTGGGCGTAGGATCGAATATATTTGGCGCTGGCTTTCCGAAAAACTTTATTCCTTCTTTCTCTTGGGGTGGGTCTTCTGGTTTAATTACCTTCCAGCCAAGAAAATTTTATGAAGTAGCAGAAGCTGTAATGCAGCGCAGAGGGATGACTTTTAATGATGTCGAAAAAGAGATCATCGACCGAATTTTTGAAATTACCACCCAATACAGAACTTGGGATAAAAAATAAACATGCGTTTTCAAGACATACCTGGTTTAGACGAAGTTAAGAATAAGCTCATTGAGGCCGTTAAGGTAGATCATGTGGCGCATGCACAGCTCTTTTTAGGCGCTGAAGGCTCGGCTAATTTGCCTATGGCGCTGGCTTTTGCGGCCTATCTGAATTGCGAAAATAAGCAGGAGAATGACGCTTGTGGAGAGTGCTCTTCTTGCGTAAAACAGGCAAAACATATTCACCCCGATGTTCACTTTGTGTTCCCAACTGCGGCAACACCTAAAATAAAAAGGGAAGACGCGACTAGTGAGAAATTCCTGAAAGAATGGAGAGAATATCTTCTAAAATCACCTTACGGAAACGTAAGCGATTGGAGCTTTCACTTTGGTTGGGAAAATAAACAATTGCTTATTCCCCGTCAGGAAAGTCGAAATATCATCACCAACCTTTCGCTTAAGGCCTTCGAAGGAAAATATAAAGTAATGCTTATTTGGCTGCCTGAGCTAATGAATAGCAATGCGGCTAACGGAATTCTGAAAGTATTAGAAGAGCCACCTGAAAAAACTATTTTCTTGATGGTGTCGAACGATGAGAATAAGTTGCTCACCACCATTCGTTCTAGGGTTCAGTTAATGAAAATCCCTTCTTTTACCGATGAGAATATTCTTTCCACAGTAAGTAAAGTAGAAGGGGTGAGTACTGAACGCGCTCAAGAAATTACCTATTTGGCCGAAGGAAATATGCGTGAAGCATTGCACTTGGTGCAAGGCGGACAGGATGCAATGGGTGTGCAGTTTAAGCAGTGGATGCGTCTGTGTTTTACTTATGATTTTCAGGCTTTGGTAAAAATGACCGATGAATTTCAGAGTGGAGGAAAAGAGTTTCAAAAGGGTTTGCTGAACACTGGTAGCAAGGTGATGAGGGATGCGCTTATTCATGGGTTTGGAGTAAGTGAGCTTGAACGAATTCCTGATGCTGAAAAAGACTTTGTGGCAAATTTTAGTAAGGTGTTTAATGCGGAAAAAGTGGCTGAAGTTATTCCTAAAATAGAAGAAGCCAATTATCATATTGAACGAAATGCCAACCCTAAAATCCTCTTCCTTGATTTATCTCTAGCGATTGCCCAAATTGCACGTTCTAAAAAGTAGAATGTCTAAACCGTTGCACTTAATAGGAAGGCAAGATTTTATCAATTTGCCAGAATTTGGATTGAAGGGCGTAGAGGCTAAAGTGGATACTGGTGCCTATACATCGTCTATTAATTGTTCCAAAGTGAAACTTACAAAAGTAGATGGGGTGCCTACGCTCAACTTTCATTTGTCTGGAAATAAAATCCATGAGAAGAAGGCTAGAAAGTTTTCGACAACTACATTTAAGAAAAAGAAAATTCGCAGCTCAAACGGAGTAACAGAAGAGCGATATATTATCAAAACTTCTGTAGTATTAATGAAGAAACGCTTTAATGCGGAGTTCTCATTGTCAGATCGGAGCAAGATGAAATTCCCTGTCCTTTTAGGAAGGAAGTTGCTCACCAATCGATTTATAGTTGATGTTAGCCAGAAAGATGTTTCGCTAAAATTGACATCTAAAAATATAAAGGCAGACAGTGCCGAATAACCAAAATCCAGAAAAAATGAAGATTGCAGTGCTCTCTCGAAACTCAACCCTTTACAGTACAAAGCGGTTGGTAGAAGCGATTGAAACTAGGGGGCATGATGCCGTCATTCTCGATCACCTAAAATGTGACTTGGTTATTGAAGATGCTGGCCCTGCAGTATATTACATGGGCGAAAAAGTAGAAGGTATTGATGCCGTAATTCCAAGAATTGGAGCTTCGGTTACTTTTTACGGAACAGCCACTGTTCGTCAGTTTGAAATGATGGGTGTTTTTAGCACTACCGATTCTCAAGCCATTGTTCGCTCTAGGGACAAACTACGATCGATGCAGATTTTGGCAGGAGCAGGTTTGCCAATGCCACGCACGGCCTTTACCAATTATTCCAAAGAAGAAAAATCTTTGATAGAGCATGTGGGCGGAGCACCCGTAATTATTAAATTATTAGAAGGTACTCAAGGTTTAGGCGTTGTTTTGGCCGAAACTCGAAAAGCCGCTCAGTCGGTAATTGAAGCTTTTCATGGTCTTAAAGCAAGAATTTTAGTTCAAGAATTTATTAAGGAAGCCAAAGCTACCGACATACGCGTTTTCGTAGTGAATGGAAAAGTAGTGGGCGCCATGCGAAGAAGAGGAATGGAGGGCGAGTTTCGTTCTAATCTTCACCGTGGAGGTTCGGCCGAGGTGATTAAGCTTTCTAGACAAGAGAGATCGGTTGCTGTAAAAGCAGCCAATGCTATGGGGCTTTCCGTAGCTGGTGTTGATATGTTGCCGTCATCAAGAGGGCCATTGGTATTAGAAGTAAATTCTTCCCCTGGCTTAGAAGGAATAGAAAAAGCAACAGGAGTAGATATTGCAGGAACCATCGTTGAATTTATTGAGAATAATCAGCCTAAGAAAAGAGGGGCGAAAGCAAAACTGAATGCTTAGATGAAGATTAGGATTGGAACAAGAGGAAGTAAGCTGGCCTTGTGGCAAGCTTATTTTGTGGAAGATAAGTTGGTAGCCGCTGGAGTAAAAACCGAAATAGTTACAATAGAAACTAAAGGAGATAAAATTTTAGATGTTTCTATTTCTAAAATTGGTAGCAAAGGAGTTTTTACGGAGGAAATCGAAGAACAGTTAGCTGATGGAGCAATTGATATTGCTGTGCATAGTGCTAAAGATATGCAGTCGGTTTTACCAGAAGGTTTTGAGTTGATTTCTTTTTCAGAACGCGAATTGGCCAACGATGTATTGATTAGTGATAATAAGGAAGCTTCGCTCAACAATAAAAACCTAGTAGTCGGTACCTCTTCCAATAGAAGAATTGCTACGCTCAAACACTTTTATCCTCATATCAAAACTGTTCCAGTTCGGGGCAACCTTCAAACCAGAATAAAGCGAATGGAAGAAGGCGTTTGCGATGCATTATTACTCGCTTATGCGGGCGTGCACAGAATGGGCTATGATAGTAGAATTGCTCAAAAACTTAACCTAACAGAGTTTACTCCCGCAGTTGGACAAGGTTCTGTGGCCATTGAAGTTCATAAAGGTTTGAGTAAAGCCAAGAAAGATTTAGTTAGAAAAGCACTGAACCATGAACCCACTGAAGTGTGCCTTTTGGCTGAGCGATCGTTCTTAAAAACCATGGATGGAGGCTGTTCAATTCCGGTATTCGGTTTGGCCCAAATCAAAGGAGAGAGTCTCCAAATGACGGGTGGAATAATGAGTCTAGATGGCAAAGAAATGATCCGTAAAGTGTTCATTGGTAAGCTGAAGGATGCAAAATCGTTGGGGAGAAAACTTGCGGAAGAAGTATTATCTTCGGGCGGAGATCGCATATTGAAATCTATAAAAGCTGAATTATCTAACGAATGAAAAAGTATATACAACTGGCCGCAATGGCCTTACTAATTACTGTTGTTGCTTCTTGCGGAGGCTCAGGTGAAGAAAAAGTAAAGGGCAATGATTATTTGGTGACCATCAAAACGGACATGGGTGAAATGAAGGCCATTCTTTATGATGAAACTCCAAAACACAAAGAAAACTTTATTAAGCTAGCCAAAGAAGGCTTTTTCGATAGCCTTTTATTTCACAGAGTGATGACTGGCTTTATGATTCAAGGAGGAGATCCGAACTCAAAGAATGCCGAGCCAGGTGCTCGTTTAGGCACTGGCGGACCAGGTTACACTGTGCCTGCTGAGTTTGTAAAAGAATTCTTTCATAAAAAAGGTGCTTTATCAGCCGCTAGGCAGCCAGATCAGGTAAACCCTGAGAGAGCTTCGAGCGGAAGCCAATTTTTTATTGTTCAGGGTAGAGTGTATACTGAACAAGAAACAGGTATCGATATGCAAGCTTTATCGCAGTCAATATCTTCTTTAAGAAGGAGCGATCCCGACAATCCTTTGAATCAGGAATTGGAAGACTCTTTTAACGAAGGAGGAGATGAGACTTTTAGAATTAAGGCAATAGAACTGGCTGATAAATTAAGTGAAGCCACGGGATTGATGATCAAGATGCCAGCAGAAAGAGTAGAGGCTTATACGACTGTTGGGGGTTACCCTCCATTGGATGAAAATTATACAGTTTTTGGTCAGGTGATTCAAGGCTTGGAAGTGATTGATGCCATTACTGCCGTTGGGGTTGACCCGGCAAACCGACCTTTTGAAGATGTGCACATGTATATTTCAGTAGAAGAAATGCCAAAAGCGGAAATCGTGAAAAAATACGGTCCAGTTTATCAATAATTAGCCATGAAAAAGACTTTTTTAAACTTAGTGTTCCTGATCACTTTCGGTCTGTTTTTCACAGCTTGTAATACCGAAATGGATGAGGTAGTGGTGATTTCAACTCCTTATGGAGATATGACAGCCGTGTTGTATGACGACACTCCACTACACAAGGCTAATTTTTTGAGTTTAGCCAAAGAAGGAAAATACGATTCAGTGATCTTCCATAGAGTGATTGAAAACTTTATGATCCAGACGGGGGACCTTTCTACGGGTACTCAAGAAAAGGACGCCAACTACAGAGTGGATGCAGAGTTTCTTCCTGAAAAGTACATTCATGTAAAGGGGGCTTTGGCTGCCGCTAGAATGGGAGATAACGTCAACCCTCAAAAGCAATCGAGCGGATCTCAATTTTATATTGTCGATGGTGAAGTGTACGATCAAGAGGGTTTACAAACCAGGGCAGATAGAAGAGAATATTTGAAGCTCAATGGCTTTTTTGACCGCATGCGCAAAATGGACAAATACATTGAGTTGAATGAGAAGTATAACTACCATGTAAATAAGTATCAGGAAGACACTACTTACGATTTTCAACAGGCGCAACGCGAATTGGTTTTTGGTTCGAAGGATCTGATTGAAAAAGAATTTGGCCCGCAAGTAGACCCTGGCTTTACAACTCAACAAGTGGAGGCTTATACAACCATTGGTGGTGCGCCACATTTAGACGGAGAGTATACGGTTTTTGGTCAGGTGGTTGAAGGCTTAGATGTAATCGATAAAATTGCTGCAGTTGAAACCAACAGAAGAGATAAGCCAACAGAGGACATTCGAATGACTATTGCTGTTATCGAAATGTCGAAAAAAGAGATTACAAAAAAATACGGAATAGAATATCCTGAAAAGGAACAATGAAAATTTTAATCACGGGTTCCAACGGTTTGCTTGGTCAAAAACTGGTCAAGCTTATTTTAGATGAAGCAAATCACCAATTGGTAGCTACTGCCAGAGGAGTAAATCGACTGCCTATTCCTGAAGAAAAATACACATTTCAGTCGCTTGATATCACCAATCGTGAACAAGTGCTAGAGGTGGTTGCGCAACACAAACCCGATGTAGTGATTCATACCGCAGCCATGACCAACGTAGACCAATGTGAATTGGAAAAAGAGGGTTGTTGGGATTTGAATGTTACTGCTGTAAGGTACATTGTAGAGGCTTGTGAGTTAAACAATGCCTTTCTAGTACATCTTTCTACCGACTTTATTTTCGATGGCGAAAATGGCCCTTATAATGAAGAAGCCGAAGCCAACCCTATCAGCTATTATGGAGAAAGTAAGCTTGCTGCTGAACGTATTTTAGAAGAAAGTAAAATTGACTGGGCCATTGCACGTACCGTTTTGGTGTATGGTATTGCGCACGACATGAGCCGTTCTAACATTATTCTTTGGGTAAAGAAGAACTTGGAAGAAGGCAAGGAAATTAAGGTAGTAGATGACCAATTACGAAGCCCTACTTTGGCAGAAGATTTGGCCAAAGGCTGTTTATTGATTTCGGAACAAAAGGCAAAAGGTATATTCAATATTTGTGGTAGCGATTTACTTACGCCTTATGAAATGGCGATTAAAACCGCTCAGTTCTTCAAGCTAAGTACTGCCACTATGCAAAAAGCCGATGCATCAACCTTTACCCAAACCGCTAAAAGGCCACCTAAAACTGGGCTGTTAATAGAAAAGGCCCGCACCGTTTTGGGGTACGAGCCTTATACTTTTGACGAAGGCATAGCCATTGTATCACAACAAATGGCTAATAATTAAGTCAAAGTTTATTCTTCAGCATCTGCATTTTTTTTATCTGATTTAAGAGCAATCGTAAGGAAGGTAACAAAACCTCCAAAGGTGATTGATAGACAAATGATCATTCCTATTATAGCTTCTTGACTCATTTTTTCACGAATTTTTTGTAGAACCATCCATTAAATACAATTGCAATAACAAGGGCAACTGCCCACTGTGTTACGATTGAAGCATTACTAAACGTATCGAATACGTTCCAATTACCATTTTCATCAAACCATGGGTAATCACTATATCCTTGATTCATCCACCAGTATACCAAGAAAACCCCGGCAAAAAAGATGAAGTAGATCATGCCAGAAAAGTACTTGGAAGAGACTTTAAAGTCTGAATTTTCATCAATGAAGTCCCTCTTAAATTTAGATGGACCATAACGCATAATGAGAAACGAAATGAAAATTCCACTTACCAATAGACCTACACCCCAAACCCAATCTTGATTTTCGAATATGGCAAGGCTCCATGCTGATGGGAAACCAATAAGAAAGCACGCAGCACCTGTTATTAGTGCTGCCCGTTTTTTTGAAATATTATAGTCGGTTAAGTTTCGAATAATTAACTGCATCATGGGTAGCACCGAACTAAATGCCGCCATAGCAAATGCTCCAAAGAAAATCCATGATAGGAATGGCCCGCCTGTCATTTGAGAGAACAGCTGAGGCAGTACGGTAAACACTAATGCCGTATTGCCACCACGTAAGAAATCAATGGCATCGCCCGATGTGGCCGACATGGCGAACACAGCAGGTAAAATAGCCATGGCTGCCAAAAGTGCTGCTGAGTTATTTCCAAATGCGCCTAAGAATGTGTTGAGCGTTACATCTTCCTTCTTCCTTGAGAAAGAACCAATGGTAATCATTAATCCCCAGCCGGCTCCCGTGCTCCAAGCAGAATCGGTAATGGCCTGAATCCAAACATTGGGATCTTTAAAGAGCTCAACATTAATTGTAAATAAGTACTCAAGCCCTTTTACTCCACCCGGCATTTGAATGGCGAAAGCAGCCACAACCATAAGTAGAATGAAGAGCGTAGGAATTAATATCTTATTCACCTTCTCAAGTCCTTGTTTAATTCCTTTGCCCAAAACCCAAATGGCAATAGCAATTGTAAACATATAACACAGCACTGCTTCCCAGCTAGAGTTAGATAAATGCGCCCAGAAGTTGTCCATGTAGTTTACACTTGGGTCTGCGAACTTTTCGTTCATCGCGCCTGAACCGAAAATATAGTCTATTAAGTTTTGAGTGTTAAGGAGGAAGTACCTAAAGGACCAGCCTGTTACAACGGAGTAGTAAAAAGCAATTCCCATAGTGACAAGCGTAACAAATACGCCCATCCAATTAAATTTTTTGCCTGCCAAACTACCCAGCGCGCCTATGGTTCCTTTTTTATAGTACTTACCAATCGCCAATTCGGCCATAAGTAGAGGAATAGACCATACAACTAGAAAAAACATCCATAGAATAATGAATGTTCCTCCATACTCTCCTGCTATTCTAGGGAAGCGCCAAAGGTTACCCGCACCAATGGCCATACCGAGGGCAGCTAAAATAATTCCCCACCGATTACTAAATTCTTCTGGTTTTTCTTGCGTGCTCAATTACCTGTAAGTTTTGTTTAAAGTTTAAGAAAAAGCTTTTTCAAGCCCGACAAGGTAGTTTTTTGAGGCACAAACCCAAGCTTTCCATCGTTTTTCTCTTGTAAAACTTGATTTGCGGTAAATCTGACCTAGAAAATTCATTAGCCACAGGTGTTTTAACCACTTGGTTTTTAGGCGGAAAATTCTCAATATTCTACGTTATTTTTTTCAATACTCAACTCAATTTTTAAGAATATGGCGGTTAACGTTAGTAATGAGGGCAGAGGTCAGTGGGGATCCAAGTTTGGATTTATCATGGCTGCAGCCGGTTCAGCTGTTGGGTTAGGAAACATCTGGAGGTTTCCTTACATCACAGGTCAGAATGGAGGCGGAGCCTTTGTTTTGGTTTATTTGCTTTGTGTAATACTTATTGGAGTGCCTTTGCTCTTTACAGAGATGGGCTTTGGTAGGTACACAAAGAAAGGCACCATTGGTGCATTTAAAGATACAGGCGCTAACCCACTTTTTATGGGTTTGGGTGCCATTATGGCTTTATTGGTAAGCTTTTTTGTGCTTTCCTATTATGGCAATATTGCTGGTTGGACAATCGGCTATATTTTCAAATCGCTGAGTGGTAGTGAAGTTCCCTTTGAAGAGTTTGCCGCCAACCCAATGAACACAATTCCTTTAATGGGACTGTTTACGCTGGTTACAATTCTTATTGTACGGAAAGGAATTTCTGGAGGAATTGAGAAAGCAGCCAAAATATTGATGCCTGTACTCTTCTTGCTCATTCTTATTGTGGCCATTCGAAGCATGTCACTAGAAGGTGCAATGAAAGGGGTAGATTTCTATTTAAATCCAGATTTCAGTAAAATTTCTGGTCAAACGTTCTTAGTAGCTCTAGGGCAAGCATTCTTTTCTATGAGTATAGGTTGGGGCATTATGATCACCTATGGCTCATATTTACCGAAAACGGCCAATATTGTAAGCAGCGGTGTTTGGGTAGGTTTGATGGACGCTGGTGTTGCTTTGCTTGCTGGTTTCATGATCTTCCCAGCTGTTTTTGCTTTCGGAAAAGACCCTGCCGCTGGCCCTACTTTGGTGTTCCAAGTATTACCTGACATTTTCAACCATATGCCTGGAGGTGCCATTATTGGGGCGTTCTTCTTCTTGTTACTAATGGTAGCCGCGCTTACTTCTTCCATTTCAATGTTAGAAGTACCTGCCTCATACTTTATGGATGAGAAAAAATGGAGTCGAAGCAAATCTGCTTGGGTAGTGGGTATTTTACTTTTTATGGTAGGAATCCCGTCAGCACTTTCACAAGGCGGTTCTGAATTTTTCTCAACAATGAATGTTACCGTTTTCGGATCTACATATACTGGTTTTCAAGATATTCTCGACTTCTTCTTTGGCACCTTCTTTATTGTAGTAGTGGCCTTGGTTACCTGCGTTTATGTAGCTTGGAAAATGCCAATCAAGAATATTGTCTCTGAAATTGATATGGGAGCACCAGGCTGGAAGCCCGGCACATTTGCTTCTAATGCTTTTGTATTCTTTATACGTTACGTATGTCCAGTGGTAATTTTAATTGTATTACTGAACATGATGGGCTTGTTCGGAATTTTTGGTGGAGGCGGCTAATAGAGGCTTAGAATACTTTAATAAAAATGGCACTGTAACAAGTGCCATTTTTTGTTTCCATAAACCAGAATGTTCAAATTTGCTTTATGGCAAAAGACCACACCAATTTTTTCAATAATGTTTACGAAGTAGTTAAACTCATTCCCGCTGGGCGAGTTACTTCATATGGAGCCATTGCTCAGTATTTAGGCACAAAAGGTGGCGCACGTATGGTAGGTTGGGCCATGAATGCAGCACATGGGTTAAATGATGTTCCTGCACATAGGGTAGTAAACCGATCTGGAGTTTTAACCGGTCGTCATCATTTTCAGACACCCACCTTAATGCAAGAACGTTTAGAAGCCGAAGGAGTAAAAGTGAATGGTGATAAAATTGAGGAGTTTAGCGAGGTATATTGGGAGCCAATTAAAGAGTTAGAGCTTTAGACTTTTTGGTTCGAAATTCCTTTAATTTTGCAGCGGATTTATAGCAATGATTAAAACGAGAGTAAGAGCAAATAAGCCAATAGATCAGGCAAAAAAGGAGGGACGAAAACGACTGTTTTTCTTCCTGAAGCTTATTTTACTAGTGGCCATATTGGTTTGGAAATTTTGGGGTAAACCTGACCCTGAAGAAGGAGCTACCACCAACAGATTTGTACTTGGAGTTATCTCATATATCTCTGGAGTACTTTTAGTATCCCTTGGCCGTATTTTGATGGTGTACTTCTACTTAAAGCGAAAAAAGAAAGGCACTGACTTCAAGGATAACTTTATTTTAGGAATTAATGGAATTTCAGCCATTCTGCATGTTATTATTTTACTGATTGCCTTGTTGGCCTTCTTTGGCTTAAATGCCAAGGAGTTTTTTACTTCTATTAGTATTGTTGCTGCTGCCATTGCAATTATTTCTAAAGATTACATTGCCAATACCATCAACGGATTCATTCTGATGTTTTCAAATCAGCTTTCGTTGAACGATTATATTGTTATTGAAGAACTGAGTGGTCGGATCACTGACATCACTTTGCTCAACGTAGTTTTATTGAGCGATGAAGATGAGATTATTTATGTGCCCAATACTTTGCTTGTTACCCATAATGTGGTGAACACGAGTAAAAAGAATTATAAGAAATTAAGCTTTGATTTTGAAATGGACAGACAGACTTTGGGTAATCCAGATGACCTTGAAGATTACATTATTAAAGCGCTTAAATCGGAATTTCCGAATATCAATCTCGAAAAATTTAGCCTAAGGGTTTTTCATATTTTAAAAGACACCGTTAACCTTAAGCTTTATATTACACTTGATAAAAAGAGCAAGGACATGGAAAGAGCTGTTTGGAGGTTTACTAACAAAACCATTCTGAATTATGCCAAAGAGAACTATGTACCTGTACCCTTACAATAAACACAGAACTTAGAAATGGAAGTATTACTTACATCAGAAGGTCTAATAGCACTTTTAACCCTCACCTTTTTAGAAATTATTCTTGGGGTCGATAATATTATTTTCATTTCAATTGTTTCTAACCGACTGCCAGAGGCGGATCGTAAGAAAACCAGAAATCTGGGTTTAGGTTTGGCTTTGATCATGCGTATTGGGTTGCTTTTGGGAATCAGCTGGATCATTGGTTTTACCGAACCCCTCTTTACCGTTTTAGAACATGATGTAAGTATAAAAGACTTGATTTTAATATTGGGAGGTCTATTCTTAATAGGAAAGAGCACAACCGAAATCCATCACACCTTAGAAGGAGATGAGCATCAAGTGAAAAAGGGAAAGGGTGTTACTATGGGTAAGGTCATTCTTCAAATCGTAGCTTTAGATATCGTTTTCTCTTTTGATTCTATTTTAACCGCTGTGGGCCTTACCGAGCATGTATTGATCATGATTATTGCAGTTACTTTAGCCATGATTGTTATGATTTCTTCCGCAGGAAAAATCAGTTCATTTATCAATAAGCACCCGTCACTGCAAATGTTAGCCATGTCATTCTTGATTTTGATTGGGTTTATGCTAGTGCTCGAAGGTATTGGCGAACACATTGAAAAAGGCTATATCTATTTTGCTGTTTTCTTCTCATTATCTGTTGAAGCCCTCAACATGAGAAAACGAAGCAAAGACCGCGTAGTGAAACTCAGAAAAAGAATTGTTGGGGAAGAGTAATCTTTCGAAGGGAATTAAAGAGGAATTAGATGAGGTTTGCTTCATCTCATTTCTCATTTAAAGACCGTCTTAATTTTTAGAAGTAGAATACTCAGTGGCAGATCCTTTTTTCGATATCATCAACATTCCAATAAAAGTTAAAGCTCCGTTTAGAATCAGGATAAAGAAGCCGAACTGAAAGCCATTGAACCAGACCGAGGCATTGTAATCAATAATGTAGGAAAGGATGGGGGACAACAAACAGAGCGGTAAAACCAGCTTATCTCTCACTTTTAGCTTGGTAAGTAAGCCAAAAGCGAACAAGCCCAATAACGGCCCATAAGTATAGCCCGCAGCGGTGAAAATAGAGTTGATTACACTGTCGTCATTAATGGCTTTGAATATCAGAATAACAAAGAAGAGCAATAATGAAAAACCGATGTGTACTTTGAGTCTAATAGGCTTCTTCACCGACTCTTCTTTCTTTTCGAAATTCAAGAAGTCCACACAAAAAGCAGTGGTTAAAGCCGTAAGGGCTGAGTCGGCACTAGAATAGGCTGCCGCCACAATACCCAATAAGAAGACTACTCCAGCAAAGGTGCTCAAGTGGTCAAGTGCAATGAGTGGATAAAGATTGTCTGCTTTAACTGGGATTTCGATACCATTTTGTCCTGCGTATAGGTATAATAATGCACCCAAACCTAAGAAAAGCAAATTAGCAATGACCAATACGACACTAAACCAAAAGATATTTTTCTGGGCATCTTTCAGGCTTCTGCAAGTAAGGTTCTTCTGCATCATATCTTGATCTAAACCTGTCATTACAATGGCGATAAAGGCTCCCGAAATAAACTGCTTAAAGAAATCCTTTTTGTCATTCCAGTCGAAAAAGAATGTTTGAGAATAATCACTTTCTCTGATTTGAGTAATCGCATCGCCAATACCAATGCCCATTTCTTTGGTAATAATATATATGGTCACCACAACTGCGGTAAGCATAAAAAAGGTCTGTAAAGTATCTGTCCATACAATGGTTTTAATACCGCCCTTGAAAGTGTACACCCAAATCAGAGCAATGGTGATCAGTACGGAAACCCAGAAAGGAATCCCAAAACTGTCAAACAAAGCAAACTGAAGTACCCCTGCGACTAAAAACAGCCTGAATGATGCTCCTATTGTTCGTGATATTAAAAAGAAAAGTGAGCCTGTTTTGTAAGACCAAAACCCAAATCGGTCTTCCAGATAACCATAAATGGAAACTAGATTCATTTTATAGTATAGAGGCATCAATATGGAGGCAATTACAAAGTAACCGACCAAATAGCCCAAAACCACCTGAAAGTAATTGAAAGCACCTGCCCCCACAGCACCCGGAACAGAAATAAAAGTAACACCAGATAAGGAGGCTCCAATCATTCCGAAAGCCACCAAATACCAAGGCGACTGTTTGTTGGCTGTAAAAAAAGTGGCTGAATCGGCTCCTTTCGAGGTAAATCGAGAAATAATGATAAGCAGTAGAAAGTATCCGCCTATGATTGAGATGACTAACGTGGGGTTCATTTATTAAATGAATAATAAATTACTCGAAGAAACTAGTGACTTTCTGTAAATAAATGAATCAAATTAGACTCAATATTTGGCCATAATACATCATAGATGTCTTTTCTTTCTTCTGGTACATCACTTTTTTCAACACTAAGTAGCATTAGAATTTCAGGTTTAACATCCAAGACGGATGCAATTCTGTCTAAGGTCTCTTTTCTAGGTTGAGTTTTGTTTTTTATCAAAAGCGATATGGAAGTCTCAGACATACCACTCCTTTCAGCCAGATCTTTCTGTGTGAGCTTCCGTTTTGATAAAACTACTTTTATCCCTTTTCCAATGTTCATTCTAAAAATTGTTCGAATAGATTATAAAGTCCCAATAGCCGTTTCGCTAGGGCAATAAGATCATCCTGTGTAAATCTATTTTGTTCGCTTTTATTCAAAGCATCTTCAATAACTCTTCTATCAGAAGAATCAACGCGTTGTTCCTGGATTATCTTTCTTAGAACAAACTCTAACTCTGGAGTGATTTTCATAATTCGGAATTTTCAATCTCTTTTTGGTTTTTTTCATGGTATTTACGGTTAAATTTTTGGGAGAATTTTTGGCTTCTCTTTTAGCCAATTAATATATGAGATTCGTCATCCATGTTTTTAAAGATGACATTTACTCTGGTTCTTATTTCTGTTCTTAAATCTCTTGAAACTTTAAAAAGGCTCAAGAATTCTCTAATTACTCTATTTATGACCTTGGTCAATTTTTTATGACGATGTCTTACAAAAGAGAGTCTCTGTATTAAATATTTTTGAAAATCATCCTCAATATCAGAGCCCAGAATTTCAGTATTTAAGGAGTCAAGGACTGTCGCTTCTTCATTAACAAGAGCTTGTATTCTCTCCCATTTAGATAACTCTCTAAAGTCTGGCTGAACTACGGATGGTTTGTGAGCTTCAGATATCTCGAAGAAACGAGATTCAACTTCGCTCGCAATCATATTTATTTTGTCAGTATAAATCTTGGAATATGATTGGGTTAATGTTTCTTCTTCTTTCATGAGTGTCGAAGTCAGTAAATACGACTCACTGAACTTATCAAATGTGAATTCAAACGGAATATTGTATTTGTTAAAACTTTTACTCTGTTCTAGAAGAAAATTATTGTCGGGATATATGCTTGCTGAAAAATTTGTGTTATTGAATTTATTCAATTGGTTCGCTTCCGATTTAAGCATCCATTCAAAAATACAGCCATCCTTAGAGTTGAGTTGAGAAATGTAAGCATCAGGATCTAAAAAATGTCCAGCCGTACATTGCTCAGGGTACGATTTGTTTTGGAAGAATGACTTTATTCTCTCTAATAAAACTAACATGGATCAAATATAGATAATTTTCTCAATGATTCAACTTGTGGTCTAATTATTTAATTAACGGTTAAATTTTTCATTATGCCACTTAATAAGTGATTAATGGTAAAATTCACTTCAAGCTGTGGTAGAAGGTATACTAATACATTGATGGATCAGGACAGTTGATTGAATACTGAACCTTTAGACAGTCAATCGGTTTATGCTGCAACCGAATTTTTGTACATTTGTAAAAAATTAATAACATGAATTTCAGCTATCAAGAAGAAGAGTTAGTCGAGGTACTCGAGAAAACTACAGATGAGGAATTATGTGATTTGGTAGTTTTCAATGATGACTTTAATACGTTTGAGCATGTCATCAATATTTTAATCAAGGTTTGTAAACACACTGCAGAGCAAGCAGAACAGTGTACAATGTTGATTCATTATAAAGGAAAGTGTACCGTTAAAAATGGCTCGTTTACTGAGTTAAAACCGATGTGTGAAAGTATTCTTTCTGCAGGAATTACCGCTACCGTACTTTAATTTACATCGCATTTCAACTTGAACTTCCCTCCAAAAATTGTCGAGAATGCCATTGAGGAAATCTCTAAACTTCCGGGCATAGGAAAGAAAACTGCTTTAAGGTTAGTGCTGCATTTATTAAAGCAAGACCCTATCAGCACCGCACATTTGACTACCGCGCTTAATGAGTTGCGCGAAGGCATTAAATACTGCAATACCTGTCATATTATTTCAGACACTACAGATTGCACCTGCCGTACTATTAAGCGTGATTTAACTACAATTTGCGTGGTAACCGATACCCCTGATGTAATGGCCATAGAAAACACGGCTCAATACAGAGGCCTTTACCATGTGTTAGGAGGAGTAATTTCTCCGATTGAGGGCATTGGCCCAAGCGATATTCACATAGATTCATTGGTAGAACGTATTCAAAAAAGCGAACCTAGAATTGATGAAGTAATTTTGGCATTGAGCCCGACCATGGAAGGCGATACTACCGCTTTTTATATTACAAAAAAACTCAAAGAATTAGGAGTGAAGATTACCTCTATTGCACGTGGAATTCCGATGGGTGGAGAACTGGAATATACTGATGAGATTACTTTGGGTAGAAGTATTATGACTCGCTCTGAGTACAAGTAAACTGAGCTCAATAACCTAATAAAAACACGAAGGGCGATCATTTCGATCGCCCTTCGTCATCTATAGCTACGGCTTAAAGCCTAATTGATTTCGCTTAACATACCCGATGCATAAAAACGCTGGGTGTTCAAGGCTGACAAGAGAATGCTCAAGTTGTTAGAGGCTTCGTTCAAGTCGCTCATTTTTATTGTTTCATGAGGTGTTGAAGCTACTTCATCTAGTTCATTCAAAGCTTTGCTTACTTTCGTTTTCAATACATCAATCATTTCTAAATCATTGTATTTCCAAAAACGAATTTGAGCGTATACTAAAGCTGGCGCCCAATTAGTACCATACAAAATGTGTAGGTCTTTGGTAGAAGCACCAATACTTTTGAAAAGCAAGGCTCTTGTATTAGATAAATTGTTTTCGTGAATGGCGAAGTAATCCTTAGAATCTTCTGATACAGAAAGCTTGTTCATGAAGTGGGCAATCTTTGCTGCGTCAGCAATTTTCTTAATTACTCTTTTCAATTTTTCCGGGCTAGTTTCTAAAGTTTTCATAACCATGTCGTTTGGCTAGTCTATATGTGATAATCGTGCCAAACCGAAGAATCATTTAAATTTTGGCTCCAAGGGCATTTTTTATGTTGGAATAGAGAAACAAGCATTGGTAATATTTTCTACAATCGAGAAATATTCAGTCGTTTTGACTCCACAATTTGTAGAATTGAAGAACATTCCAATTGGTATTTGGTACAACAATCTATAAATAGCTACTTTTGCCCCACATTGAATTAATTGCATGTCTACAATGGTATCTGATAGAGTAAAGAACATGGCCGAATCGGCCACATTAGCCATGGCAGCTAAAGCCCGTGAGCTAAAAGAAAAAGGCATTAACGTGATAAGTTTAAGTTTGGGCGAGCCCGACTTTAAAACTCCAAAACATATTCAAGAGGGCGCTAAGGCAGCGATTGATGAAGGTAAATACTTTGCGTACCCTCCTGTAAATGGTTATTTAGATTTAAGGCAAGCCATTTCTGTTAAATTTAAAAACGAGAATAACTTAGATTATTCACCAGATCAGATTGTGGTTTCCAATGGAGCCAAGCAATCTATTGCCAACGTATTTTTAGCTTTATTGAATGAAGGTGATGAAGTAGTAGTTTTTTCTCCATTCTGGGTAAGCTACTCTTCTCTAATAGAATTAGCGGGCGGTGTGTCTGTGTATGCTAAGGGTGGTATTGAATCGGACTTTAAAGTAACTCCGGAACAACTGGAGCAAGCCATTACGCCAAAAACCAAGGCCATCATATATTCTTCGCCATGTAACCCAACAGGTTCTGTATTTACACTAGAGGAATTAACAGCGATTTCTGAAGTAATTAAAAAGCACAAAGACATTGTGGTTATTGCAGACGAAATCTACGAACACATCAATTATACAGGTGCTCACGCCAGTATTGGTGCCATTGAAGGAATGATTGACAGAACCGTAACCATTAACGGTATGGCCAAAGGTTTTGCCATGACAGGCTGGAGAGTTGGATACCTAGGCGCACCGCTTTGGTTGGCTAAAGCATGTAATAAAATTCAAGGACAAATTACTTCTGCCAACTGTAGTATTGCCCAAAGAGCGGCTTTAACAGCGCTTACTACGGATATTGCTCCAACGGTAGAAATGTCGAAGGAATATTTAAGAAGAAGAGATATAGTAAAGGCATTATTGGACGAAGTGCCAGGCTTTAAAACCAATTTGCCAACAGGCGCTTTCTACTTCTTTCCAGATGTAACCGCGCTTTTCGGTACAACCGATGGAAATGTAACCATTAACAATGCAGATGACCTAAGCCTATACCTTTTAGATCAGGCGCAGGTGTCTGTGGTAACTGGTGATGCTTTTGGCGATGCCAACTGTATTCGTTTGTCATATGCTGCTTCTGAAGAAGATTTACGGGAGGCCATTACCAGAATTAAAATAGCGGTCTCTAAACTTTCTTAATGGAATTCTCAAACGTTAACGAACTTTTCGAAGCCTTCTCCAAACTTAGAGTATTGGTGATTGGCGATGTAATGGTAGATTCTTATGTGTTTGGCAAAGTGTCTAGAATTTCACCAGAGGCTCCTGTGCCTGTAGTGCTTACAGAAAGAAAAGAGAAACGTTTGGGAGGTGCTGCAAATGTAGCTTTGAATGTTCAGGCATTGGGAGCTACACCAATTCCATGTGCCATTGTGGGCAATGATTTGGACGGTGAGTTTTTCTTGAACCGGTTGGAAGAAAAGGGAATTCCAAGCAATGGCGTATTGACCAGTTCCGAAAGAGATACCACTGTGAAGGAGCGTATTTTGGCCGGAGCCCATCAAATGCTGAGGGTAGATACTGAAACCGATAAGGAGCTCAGTGCTACTGAACAAGCACAGCTATTGGCCAATATCAAGCGTTTATTACCCGATTGCGATGTAGTGGTTTTTGAAGATTACGACAAGGGGGTGATTAACGCCACCATCATTGAAGAAACTGTTAAAGAAGCGTCCCGATTGGGCATAGCAACGGTGGTAGATCCGAAGAAGCGCAATTTTATGGATTATAAAGGGGTGACCCTTTTTAAACCTAATTTGAAAGAATTGAGAGAAGGCTTGAACATTCAAGTGGATCCTAAAAACATAGATTCAGTGCGCGATGGAGTGACTTTGCTCCAGTCTAAACTGAATGCCGAAATGGTGATGGTGACCCTTTCGGAGTATGGAGTTTTCATTAAAGACAATGGCGAAACACACCTGATCCCTGCCCACATTCGTCATATTTCTGATGTTTCTGGTGCTGGCGACACAGTAATTAGTGTGATGGCTTGCGCTTTGGCAGTGGGCATGTCGGCTCAAAAAGCTGCGGCCTTGGCCAATTTAGCAGGTGGCCTCGTCTGCGAACATGTAGGCGTAGTGCCCATCAACAAGGAAGACTTGATGGAAGAAGCCGAAGACAATAAGATTCTGAATTAATTCAAAGCTTTCCAAAAGTTTAATCTTTTGGAAAGCTTCTTTATTTCTGATTATTTTTTCGAAATCGTCACCTCAGGGTAATCCACCACCATTCTGCTCAAAAGGTTGATGCCTGTTATCATTCCGGCATCGTCCACATAGAAATCTGGCGTATGGTGAGGAGCTTGTTTTTCAGCGTCCACCCCTTTTGGAGCACCTCCAATAAAGAAATACAGCCCTGGAATTTTTTCCTGAAAGAACGAAAAATCTTCGGCTCCCGTAATAGCATTCATGTTGGGAGTTACGTTTTGGGCACCAACTACATCTACGAATGTGTCAGCCATTTTAGCCGTGAGCTGTGGATCGTTGTAGGTAATAGGATAACCTTTATCAATGTACAAGGTAGCTTCCGCTTCATTACTTTCGGCTGTACTCTTTACGATGGTACGAAGGCGCTCAAAAAGCCTTTCTCTCATGTCAGCATCCAAAGTACGAATGGTGCCCACCAAGGTGGCTTCTTCCGGAATGATATTACTCCTTACCCCCGCTTCAATTTTACCAAATGAAACTACGGCTGCTTGGGTCGTCAGAGGCATACTTCTGCTCACTATGGTTTGAACGTTATTAATGATTTGAGCTGCCGTTACAATCGGGTCGATGCCCGTCCATGGTGTAGAGCCATGCGTCTGCTTTCCTTTGATTTTGATTTCGAAGCTATTTACGGCCGCCATAATTCCTTCAGGGCGATATTTCACTTGTCCTACTTCGGTTTGGGCATTAATGTGTAAGCCGAAAATGGCATCCATTCCCTCTAAAACTCCTTCTTTGACCATTAAGTCGGCACCGCCTTCTTCACCAGCAGGAGCCCCTTCTTCGGCAGGTTGAAAAATGAATTTTATGGTTCCTTTTAAATCGGCTTTCACTTGAGAAAGCACTTCGGCCACGCCCATTAAAATAGCTACATGGGTGTCGTGACCACAGGCATGCATCACAGGTACTTCAGCGCCTTGGTATTCGCCCATGGCTTTAGATGCCCATGGCAAATCCACTCTTTCTTTTACAGGAAGGCCGTCAATATCGGCCCTTAAGCCCATTACAGGCCCAGGTTTTCCTCCTTTAAGAATTCCCACTACACCCGTTTTGGCTACGCCTTCTTGTACTTCAATACCCAAGCCCTTTAAATGAGCTGCGATGTAGGCCGCTGTTTTAAACTCGCGATTGGAAAGCTCTGGATTTTGGTGAATGTGATGTCGCCATTCAATCACCTTAGGCTCTACTTTTTTAGAGAGTTCAATGATTCTTTCTTTTAAAGATGGTGCTGGATCGGTTTTAAAAGTAAAAGCCGACAGGGCTAAAAGCACGAATGCCAATAGAGAGAGTTGGTAGGGTCTTTTCATAGCTCAAGATTTACCAACCAATTAACACAATGCAAGCGATATTTGAAAGTGGGTGATGAACCCTTAGTTTTTCAAAAGAGCTTCCTAAGATTTAAGAAAGGAGAATGTTTAAATTTTAAGGATAGCTGTGAGGTTAGTTATGCATTATTTTTACCCTCTTTAACCGAACTTCTTAAGAAGCTTAATTGCTAATAACTCTCCAATTGTCAATCAATAACTCTATGTTTCCCTCAGAGTCAATTGTAGCTGCCTTCCATTCCGTAGAGCCAAGATCATCAAGAAAAAAACTTACAAAGCGATAGTTGTCATCCATTTTCACAAGTTGAACTGTGCTGCACTTTTCAATCTGATGAATTTTTTCATCTATGAGCTTTAGATAAAGACTTACTTCACCTTCAGAACAGCCTATAATTTGGTCTTTTTTTATTTGCCCGATCTTAGGTAAGTCACCAAAAAGGCGCGTTGGGGTCTCATACTTGTATAAAGTCGCGAGTTCCTTTCCGGTAAGTTCTTTAACCTCGTGAATTTCTTTGAATGGCGTAATTAACTCTTTCAACTTATCAAATGTAGAAGAGTCAATAATACCAGCCCCTTGAGATGATATATATTTAGGTGGAAAATATTCATTTTTCAAAGAATCCTCCTCTTCTATAATCCAATCAAATACAGGTAAGATAAGATGGACATCACCGATTCTTCTCAGGGCAATCCAATTACCAGACTCACAATGTGAAAATCCACAATGATCGCAAATAATGGATTGAAAAACATGCTCTCCATCTCCGTGATCTTGAATTGATTCTGCTTGATTAAATAGAAGTTCATTGTTGGCATATATAGATGTGCCTACATGAACACCTTGTCCAGATGATTCGAAGTTAAGAGTCCTTTTCTCAGTGGATATGCTTTTTACTTCCCACACTGAATCATGGTTAAATTAAGAGTTACGAAGTGTTGTACTATATTCCTTCACTGTGTTTACAAACACCTTCACCTTCTCAGGATCAATATCTGGATATACACCATGTCCTAAATTGGCAATATGACGGTCGGGTTCAAAAGCATCAAGCATCTTTTTAGTGGCCGCTTCCACTTCGGTATTAGAACCGTAAAGTACACAAGGGTCGAGATTACCTTGTAGGGTTTTGTTTGATCCAACTAACTCACGACTTTCTTTAATGTCCATGTTCCAGTCCAGCCCGATGGTTTCACAATCTAAAGTAGCCATAGATTTTCTAGCGAAATAAGCTCCTTTAGCAAAAGCGGTTACGGGCACTTCGGTAATGGCCGAACAAATCTGACGGATGTATTTCATCGAGAATTGTTCGTATTGATCTGCTGGTAAAATACCTGCCCACGAATCGAATACTTGAACGATATTGGCACCGGCTTCAATTTGAGCTTTTAAGTAAGTAATGGTGCTGTCGGTAATCATCTGCATTAGTTTTTCGGCCAAGGCGGGTTGAGTGTACAGCATTTTTCGGGCGTTGGAGAAGGTCTTACTTCCGTGGCCTTCCACCATATAGCAGAAAATCGTCCAAGGCGCACCAGCAAAACCAATCAAAGGTACACGCCCAGCCAGTTCTCTTTTGGTTACTTTAATGGCATCAATAACATAACCCAAATCAGAAGAAGAATCGGCAATTCTGATGTTTTTTAAGTCTGCCTCAGACTTTATCGTATTAGGAAACCAAGGCCCTTTCTTTTCGATCATTTCGTAAGGCAAGCCCATGGCTTCTGGAATTACGAGAATGTCTGAGAAAATGATGGCAGCATCTACGCCTAAAATATCGACAGGCTGAATGGTAACCTCGGCTGCTAAGTCAGGATTTTTTACCAACTCAATAAATCCGCTAAGGCTATTTCTAACCGCACGATATTCAGGTAAAATTCTGCCTGCTTGGCGCATTAACCATACTGGAGTTCTTTCAGTCTTTTCGCCTCTGGCAGCACGTAAAATCAGATCGTTCTTCAATTCCATGCCGCAAAGATAGGAATTGTTCGTTCTAAAATATCCGCTCTTTTCGAATTGTCAGTTGCTTGTACTTCCCTTCCATCTTTATGAAGTTTTGATTCGTTTTAGTGTACCAAAATTTTGTAGGCTGTGTACCGCCATAGTCGGTAAATAAAACCCAACAATCCATTTCTAGGCCATCTGGTAATATTAGCTTTTCAGAACCAATAATCTTTAGATGATAGAAGCTTGGAGCAGATCCGCCCGGATGATAGAAATTCATAACTGCTTCGTAGCCCATTTTCATAGGGAGCAAGGAATAGGTCTCCAAGTCAATTTCCCAGTTATAAGTTGGCTCAGTCAACTCTAGATTAAAATCTTTTTGTTTATTGTCTGTTGCTGAATCTAACCCAACAACCTTCATTTCTTGAAAGCTAAAAGCCTCTTTGCCATTCTGCTTGGTATTTCTAATGTGCTGAACTGGCTTTAGTGTTTCTGGTTCGCAGAGGTAGTAAAAATCACCCGAAGTGTCAGGATTCCCTGTAGTCCAGCTATGCCTAATGGCCAAGTAATCAATGCCGTTAATGTTTACTTTTTCAGTGGTTTTGATTTTGAAGCTGACCGAACGAACTACTCCAGCCATTTCTGTAAAAATAATATCCTTGGTTGTACCCATTTCTAGCTGATCTATCATCTTAAAATGATCACCTACGCGAATGGTATCAACGACTTGAGCATTTAATTGCCATGAGAAAATCATGGGAATAAGGGCTATAATGTGTTTTATCTTTTTCATGGGTGCTAAAGACCCATTTTTCTTTTTAAAAGGATGAATGAATATATCCTCTGCTTGTAAAAATCGACAACATGGACTTTTAAGGTAGAAGAAACTGAGATGTAGATTAAAACTTACCAACTATAGATTATTTGACTGTGAGTTGACATTGTTCTTCTCAAGACCACTGAAAATGGATACTTTAGGGCTAATGAAGCCCAACTTTTTAAAGAATCGGATTTTCTGGCTGAATTTCAGCTTTTGGCTGCTTTTCTTTAGTTATAAATTCTACGACTTTACGGTTTTTATGCCTGCTGAAACGGCCTTTGTGAGGATTGCCTTACCGATGTTCTTTCACATTATTCTGAGTTATACGCACTATTTTTTCATTCTACCCGATCTGCTCAGAAGTAAGAACATCAAGAAGTACTTGCTCAAATTGGTATTGGCCATTGCTGTAGTGATGTTTTTTCAGGTATTGGCTGAAAATGCTGTGCTCATAAAATATTCACCTTCTGATTATTATGAAACTTTTGGCTGGGCAAGGTTTGTAAGTACACTTTGGGATGAATTGAGCTTTATGATTTTCACGGGAATGATCAAGTTTGCGGTAGACTGGTTTGAATTGGAGAACAAAAAGCGTGAACTGGAAAACCAGAAATTAACCGCTGAACTCAATTACCTCAAAGCGCAAATTAACCCCCATTTTCTATTTAACACGCTCCACAACTTGAGTTATTTGACGCAGATTAAAAGTGATCAAGCCACTGAGGTGATTGTAAAACTGTCCAACATAATGCGTTACATGATTTACGATTCTAATAAACCTAAAGTGGCGCTATCAAAGGAAATCAACTATATCAAAGACTACTTGACACTGGAAGGTATTAGGCTCAATAATCGTTTTGAACTGAGTTTTGATACAAGTGAGGTGGATGAACAAATTGAAATTACACCCTTGATTTTCATTCCTTTTGTAGAAAACGCTTTCAAGCACGGCATTAGCGACCAACAAACCGAAAATTGGATTAAGGTGAAGCTTTCTTCCACTTTTGAGCAACTGATTTTTAAGGTTGAAAATAGTGTGAGCCCTGCCCAGAAAGAAAAAGATGCGCCTTCGGGTTTTGGTTTGAAGAATGTGGAAAGGCGGTTGGTGTTGAGCTATCCACATCAGCACCATTTAGAGATTCTACCAGAAAAGGAAAAGTTTAGTATTTCACTTAGCTTAGACTTGTCGTGAAGATTTGTTGTGTAATTATTGATGATGAGCCTTTTGCTCGTAAACTGCTCCTTGACTATTGCAGTAGGGTTCCGCAACTTTCTGTTTTGGGCGATTTCTCCAATGGTCTGGATGCGCTTTCCTTCCTCAACCATAATAAAGTGGACTTAATTTTCTTGGATATAAAAATGCCAGGAATTAGTGGAATCGATTTACTGAAAACGCTTGGTAATCGGCCTAAAGTGATTTTCACCACTGCTTTTGCCGAATATGCTATTGATGGTTTCGAATTGGATGCCATCGACTATTTGCTGAAACCTTTTGATTTCCCTCGTTTTTTAAAGGCGATCAACAAGGCATTCACTTCTTTTCCAATTGAAAAACCTACCAGTTCATTAAACAATTCGTCCCAAGATGACTTCCTATTTGTGAAGGATGGACGAGACTTGGTGAAAGTACAGCTGGACAATATTCTATATATCAAAGGGCAAAAGGACTATGTAATGTTTATTATGAAAAGCCGAAAGATTATGAGCTTGATGAACATGAAAGATTTGGAACAAGATCTTATTAAAAAAGCCTTTGTAAGAATTCACCAATCCTATATTATCAATACCCAGCATATTGAAGTGGTAGCGAGTGATAAAGTAAGAATCAATAGTGAGTATCTTCCTGTGAGTCAAACCTATCGATTGACATTTAGAGAGTATTTAGGCAAACACAAGTGAATTCAGTTTTAGCTTAGTAAATACTTATTCCATCCTTTGCTTAAATTCCCTTAGCTTTGTAAAAAAGGTATACAGTTATGAGCTTTCTTTTCGATGATTTTAAAGGTTGGAAGTCCTATTGTGAAGCCAACGACATGAAGCTTTTTGAACCCGTAATTGAATACGAGGTGCAGCAAAAGCAACGTGATGAAGAATTCATTTGGGCGAGTTTGGAGAACGCCTATACGGTGATGAAAGAGGCCGTACAAACAGGCCTCACAGAGGATATGACTTCTCGGTCAGGCATGATCAATAACGGAGCAAAGAAAGTATACAACCATCCTGTTACCGTTTTGAGTAAAGAATTTCAAGTGTTGATTTCTCGTGCACTAGCTGCTAAGGAAGTGAACTCATGCATGGGGCGCGTTGTAGCAGCTCCCACCGCAGGTGCTTCGGGAATTATTCCTGGTGTTCTAGTTACCTTCCAAGAGTTACATGATGTATCAGACCGTAAGATTCACGAAGGTCTTTTGGTAAGTGCAGGTATCGCTTTGATTATGGAAAAACGTGCTTCCATTGCTGGAGCGGTAGGCGGTTGTCAAGCCGAAACAGGTAGCGCAGCAGCAATGGCTTCTGGTGCCATTGTGTATTGCTTAGGCGGCTCAATCGACCAAGTTTTTAATGCAGTGGCCATCACCATTCAGTGTATGCTAGGTTTAATATGCGACCCTGTTGCTGGTTTGGTGGAAGTGCCTTGTGTGGTGCGAAATGCTAGCGCAGCTGCCATTGCCAATAGTTCGGCACAAATAGCATTGGCCAATGTAAATGCCGTGATTCCAGTAGATGAATGTGTGGAGGCCATGGGCGAAGTAGGCCAAAGTATGGAAACACGCTACAAAGAAACTGCCTTGGGAGGCTTGGCTGCAACCATTACTGGTCAAGCCATTTCAAAAAAAGTATTGATTCAGGATATTGAAATGTTACCTGATGAGGGAGAGGAGTAAGGAATTTCTTCTTTTAAGGCGGTCTGACCTTCGGTACCGACCGATTACTCGATGGACTACTTTTAGGTCGGCACCGAAGGTCAGACCTGTATATCAATCTTATGCCTCTCCTCGCCAGCGAGGGGAATAGTTATCTCAAGGATGCTTCCTAGTATTCAATACTACCTCGAATTAATCAAGCCCAAATCAATTAGCCAATCCACTGAGAATGTCCAGACAATAGACCAAAACAGACCAAAAATAAACATGTAGAAAAAGACCTGTTTGCGAGGAGCACCTACAGTTGAAACTAAAAGAGAACCACCCACTGGAGATAGAATTAGAGGGGTAAGAAAGCAGGTGCCAATAATGCCGTACTTCGTCCAAATTTTTACCATTCTGCGGCTTTGGGGTGAAAATTTGCCTTTCTTTCTAATGAAAATAGGGAGCACATTCTTTTTTATTTTCTCTCCTAAAAAGGAAAATAAGACAACACTGGTCATTAGTCCAGCCATGGTAATAATGATGATTTCTAACGGACTCATGCCTACGTTCGGCCCTAATAAAGGGGGAAGAATTGACTTGAGACAAGCCAACAAATAAATACCAAAATAGGTAAAGACTTTTTCTAGCATTACTTCAGTAAGAAAAACACATACAAGAGATACGATGCAATCAGAATAATTCCTGAGGGCATTCCCAGTCTTTTACGGATAATCATTAAAGGAAGGATAAGTACGGTAATGCCGATCATCCAAGGGAAGTCGGTGTGTAAAATATCCATGTTTACCGAAAGCGGCTTGATGATACTTGTAATGCCTATTATAGAAAGGATATTGAAAATATTGGAGCCCAATAAATTTCCTAAAGCAAGGTCCGTTTCTCCTTTTCTGGCGGCAATAACAGAGGTGAAAAGCTCAGGTAAGCTAGTGCCCAAAGCCAATACAGTCAGCCCTATAACCCGCTGCGACACACCTAAATCCACGGCAATTTCTTCGGCACCACCAATAAACCAATCCGCCCCAAAGTATAGACAAAGAATACCTAAACCAACTTGAAAAAGGTCTTTCGTAATACCCCATTTTTCTAGCTTGTCTTTCGGTTCTTCAACATCTAGCTTAATCTGCTCTTTACGTGTAGTATAAAGCAAAGACCCCAAATAAATAACCAAAAGGATAACTAGAATTGTGCCCTCCATACTGGTGATCATGCCGTTGTAGGCAAAAATATATAAGAGAATAGATGCCCCTAAAGTAACAGGCCAATCTCTTCGGGCACTGTCTTTTTTTATGGGAATAAAACCGAAAAGAGCCGCAGTACCAAGCACTAATGCCAAGTTGGAAATGTTGGAGCCAATTACGTTACCTAGGGCAAAATCTGGAGCGCCTTTTAGTGCTGAGTTTAAGCTAACCAAGAGCTCTGGTGCCGATGTACCAAAAGCCACTACAGTAAGGCCAACCACCAAGCTACTTACGTTAAATCGCAAGGCCAATTTAGATGATCCCTTTACAAGAATTTCACCTCCTACAATAAGGGTAGCTAAACCCAAAACAAGAATTAGTATAGTATTCAGAAGCATGAATTAAAGTTTTGACCCGAATGAAAGATCACCTGCATCGCCCAAACCGGGCACTATATATGATTTATCGTTTAGCTTTTCGTCAACCGCCCATGTCCATAACTCATGTTTTACCTTGATGTTATTTTTTAAGTATTCAATACCCTCTGGCGCAGCAATTACCGAAGCCAAATGAATTGTGGATGGAGTGCCATGTTTCAGGATTTGATTTAAACTAGAAACAAGTGACTTACCTGTAGCCAACATTGGGTCGATCAAAATTAAGGTCTTGTCATTTATGTTAGGCGCTGCTGTGTACTCTAGTGCTACCTCTATATTGTCCGTTTCCTCTTTTCGCCAAGCACCAATAAAACCTACTTCGGCATTGTCGAATACTTCTAAGAAACCATTCATAAATGGTATGGCTGCTCTTAAAATAGAAACTAAGGCAATTGAATCACTAATGGTTTGTTCCGAAGTCTTGGCCAGTGGCGTTTGAATTTCAGTCGTTTTGTAGGCCAAACTTTTAGAGATTTCATAAGCCATTAAAGTACCAAGTCGCTGAAGGTTGGTTCTAAAACGTAAGCGGTCGGTTTGCACCTCAACATTTCTGAGTTCAGCCAAATAGTTATTGGCAATGCTATTCGATGTATTGAGTATTCTCATTCAATTTGAAATTCGCTGCAAATTTAATGGAAA
>Ga0207884_1000340_pt1 | contig 31820 bp, 29 predicted proteins | sample MalvirmetaMSP144_FD_184236 | JGI IMG/M metagenome (GOLD analysis project Ga0207884, IMG submission 184236) | Marine viral communities from the Deep Pacific Ocean - MSP-144 (SPAdes) | ecosystem: Environmental > Aquatic > Marine > Oceanic | place: Pacific Ocean | collected 2011-07-08 | reverse complement strand
ATGACCCGGAGGATACCTATAAGGTCGTAGCTATGGTCAATATCAGTTACTGATTAACGTGTAATCTCATGATCCGATACAACGGCCGGGCTTAGCTCGGCCGTTTGTCATTGAGCCGAACATGAGGGTTGGCAACGATTTTGACGACATCCTCCAAATGGGAGGATGTCTCTAGCTGACCCACACGAAGGGGCCAGCTTTTTCTACTGGGCAATATCTTACTAAAACCACCACCGGACGCCTGCCACAAAGCTGGAGGACTCGACGTCTTCCCCCTCGCGCTCACGAAGGTCCTTTGTGTTGCCCAGAAAGCGAGTGTAAGAAACACCCACGTAGGGCGCAAACTCCCTTGAAAAGTGGTATCTCAGGCGGAGCCCCAGGCCCACATTGTTAATGCCGTTACCGACCTCCCACTCCTCGACATCGCTGAAGGCAACGAGCGTTTCGCCGCGGCCCTGCAAAATGAGCCTTTGGGTCAGCAGCCAGTCGTACTCGGCTTCAAGATCGTATGACACGTCACCGTCGTCGGTCACTCTGAAGTTTGTGTCTATCTCAAACCAGTAGGGGGCAAGTCCCTGCAATCCAACGATGGCCGAATAGCGTTCCTTATTAGGGCTGGGGCCAAACGTTGTTTGGGCACCCAGCCCTGTCTGTATGTCCCAGAAGCGGGCTAGGCGATAGCTGTACTGCACATCAAAGTTTTCGATGTCGCCGCTGTCGCTGGATAGATTGGTCTCACCTTCCGTTTCAACCCAGAGCCGATTACGATCTTTACCAATCCAGGCCTGGGCATCCCACAGGGCCAATTCGTCGTTACCGTCACGCTGGTATTCCATCCGGTCAAACAGAACCTGGCCAAACACCTGGTTGTCGTGTATCGGCAGCGTCCAGTCCGTTTCGGCCTGAACGCCAGTGCCGGCGGCGCCGGCTCCTGAGACAATCGTGAAGGCTGAGGCGCCCACAATCCACTTTATGCGATTCATCATAATGCTCATCCCCTATCCCGTTAAACGACCGACACGACACGAAACATGCCAGCGTCCATGTGGTACAGCAGGTGGCAATGGAAAGCCCAGTCACCCGGTGCATCCGCCGTAATCAGCGCGGATACACGCTCGCCGGGTTTGACGGAAATCGTGTGTTTGCGTGGACGATACTCACCCGCACCGGTTTCCAGTTCCATCCACATGCCATGCAGGTGAATGGGGTGATCCATCATCGAGTCGTTGACCAGGATCAATCGCAGGCGCTCGCCGTGGTAGAACTTGACCGGGCCATCGACTTCAGAGAACTTTTTGCCGTCGAACGACCACATGTAACGTTCCATATTGCCGGTAAGGTGCAGTTCCACTTCGCGTTCGGCCGGGCGCTTGTCGGGCCAGCCATCAATGCTCTGCAACTGGGAATAGGTCAGCACCCGATGGTTGGCTGTTTCAAAGCCCACACCGGGGTCATCCAGGCGCGACTGCGGGCTGGAAGCCACCATGGCCGCCCCGGGACCGTGATTGTCAGGGCCATGGGCTTTGTCGTTGCTGCCCGACATCATCGCCATCTTGCCACCCATGTCCATGCCGCTGTCCATGTTCATATCGCCGTCCTTGCCCATGGCGCCCATGCTCATCGCGCCCATGCCCATGGCGGCCATGCCGCGCTCGGTTCGCGGATACATGGGCGGCACTGGCGCCTCTATTCCCTTGCGGGTAGCCAACGTTCCGCGCACATACCCCGACCGATCCTGTGACTGGGCAAACACGGTGTGGGCCGTGTCGGTTGGCTGTACGATCACGTCGTAGGTTTCCGCCACGCCAATACGGAATTCATCCGTTTCTACGGGCTGCACTGGCTGGCCGTCAGCGGAGATAACCGTCATCGGGAGTCCCGGGATACGGACATCAAAGAAGGTCATCGCCGAGGCGTTGATGAATCTCAGGCGAATTTTCTCGCCGGGACGGAACAGGCCGGTCCAGTTGCCGGCGGACGGCGATCCGTTCATCAGGTAGGTATATTCAGAACCGGTTACATCCAGGATGTCCCGGGAGCTCATTCGCATTCTGCCCCACATGCCGGCTTTGCTCCACGCCGCATCCCAGCCCATGGTTTCAACATCCTTGAAGAAGTCGCCAACGGTGCGCTGGTTGTAGTTGTAGTAGCCCTCCGCCACTTTCAGATTGCGGAATACGTCGTAGGGAGAATCAAAGGTCCAGTCGGAGAGGACCACAACGTATTCGCGATCATAGGCCACCGATTCCGGCTCGGCGGGATCAATGATGATCGGCCCATAATGACCCAACTGCTCCTGAAGGCCAGAGTGGCTGTGGTACCAGTAGGTGCCGTGCTGTTCGACCGGAAAACGGTACTCAAACGTTTCGCCGGGCATGATGCCGGGAAAGCTGACGCCAGGAACGCCGTCCATCTGGTACGGCAGAATCAGACCGTGCCAGTGAATTGAGGTTGCCTCCGGTAGCGTATTGGTGACGCGCAAGATTGCCTCGCGCCCCTGTTTGAGGCGCACCAGAGGCGCTGGCAGAGTGCCGTTGATGGTGATGGGCTGTTCCGAGACTTTGCCGCCTATCTTGAGAGGTGTTCTCGCGACGGTCAGGTCGTAGATGTCAGCGCCATTACGCACGGTGTGGTTAGCGTTGGAGTTGTCGAGTTTGCCTCTTGCAAACGCAGGCAAAATGCTGTCGTAGCCGGCAAGCAAACCCATGGCAGCCGCGCTCTGGATAAGTCGACGCCTGGACAGCCCTGTACCGGCATGTTTCTCACTCATAAGTTACCCCTATTTTCATGGCATTATCGAAACGCTGGGAGTGTGTTCAGCGACCACTGGCGGTTGAAGTCATTCAATCCAATCCACTTGTGTTCGCAGTATCAGTTTCTATGCTATTCGATTTAGCTGAAATTAAACTGAATTTCGTTTCAGGGTGGATCCATGACCTCTCAAACCAAAATCCTCGAGCTAACAACGTTTGCTTTTCTCGATATCGAAACCACGGGCGGCAATTCCTCCCACGACCGGATTACCGAGATCGGCATCCGCTTCTGGCGCGATGGTGAAATGCTGGGCGAGTGGCAGACTTTGCTCAACCCGGAAACCCGGATCTCGCCGTTCATCGAGCGGTTTACCGGCATTTCCAACGAGATGGTTGCCGCTGCCCCGAGATTTGAAGACATCGCGGACGATCTGGAGGCGCAGCTCGAAGGCAAGGTCTTTGTCGCCCACAATGCCCGCTTTGACTACGGCTTTATCAAATCCGAGTTTCGCCGTCTTGGCCGGGTGTTTTCGGCAAAGGTGCTCTGCACCGTCAAGCTCTCCCGCAAGCTGTATCCGGAATTCCGGCGACACAATATGGATGCGTTGATTGCCCGACACAACCTGGCTCAGGTCCAGCGTCACCGGGCCATGGGCGACGTGGCCGCCATGCTGTCTTTCTTTGAGCGCGCGCTGGCGGGCCATGGGCCGGATGCCATGAACTCGGCTCTTGGCACTCTTTTACAGCGCCCCAGCATCCCGTCCCACCTTCCCTCGGATGTCCTCCATGATCTGCCCCGGGCGCCAGGTGTCTATCGCTTTTATGGCGAGAACGATGTGCTGCTGTACGTGGGCGAGAGCACCAATATTGCCCAGCGGGTGGCGTCCCATTTTTCCGGCGACCACAACACCAGCAAAGGTGTGAGAATGTCGGAAAGTCTGCGGCGGGTGGACTGGACGGAAACCGGCGGCGAGGACCGGGTGAAGTACAACCTTAGAATGCAGATTGCCTTTCACAATCTGCGTCTGAGAACCTGGCCCTGGAAGGGGCCGGTCGGGGTGGTCGAGCGCAATCCGGAAAACGACCGAAAGGATATACTCATAGTCTACAATTGGATGCATGTGGCCACCGTGCATGACCATCACGAGCTCGAAGACCTGTCACTGGGTAGCCAGGCGGTCACGTTTGATCTGGATTCCTACAGGCTGATCGCGAAAACCCTGATGGCTGGGTCCAGGGAACGTTCGCTACAGATTATTGAGCTGGATGCCGTGGGTTCCCCGGATGTGATGATGCCCTGAGTGGCGTAGTATAGTGTCAATGTTCCAGTTTCCTGTTCTGAGAGAATCCGATGAATAAACAGCCGGTCAGTCGCGAACTATTTGATGAAGTCATGGTACCCAACTATGCCCCCGGGGCGGTGATCCCGGTCCGCGGGGAAGGGTCCCGGATCTGGGACCAGGAAAATCGCGAATTCATCGACCTTGCCGGTGGCATTGCCGTGACCTGTCTCGGGCACTCGCATCCGGGCCTGGTGAGCGCGTTGATGGAGCAGGCGGAGAAGCTCTGGCATCTGTCCAATGTGATGACGAACGAGCCCGCTTTGCGCCTGGCCAAAACCCTGTGTGACCTGACCTTTGCCGAGAGGGTGTTTTTCGCCAATTCCGGTGGCGAAGCCAACGAGGCGGCCTTCAAGCTGGCCCGGCGTTACGGCTGGCAGCATCACGGGCCAGAGAAGCACGAGATCATTGCGTTCAAGAATTCGTTCCATGGCCGTACCCTGTTTACCGTCAGCGTGGGCGGTCAGCCCAAGTATCTGGAGGGCTTTCAACCGGCTCCCGGGGGCATCCATCACGCGGATTTCAATGATCTGGAATCGGTTAAGAAGCTGATTTCCAAAGAGAAAACCTGTGCCGTGGTGGTCGAGCCCATTCAGGGTGAGGGCGGCGTTATGCCCGCCGACGAGGATTTCCTGAAGGGCCTGCGCGAGCTGTGTGACCAGCACAACGCCCTGCTGGTATTTGACGAAGTCCAGTCCGGTGTCGGCCGCACCGGTCATTTCTATGCCTATCAGAAATACGGTGTGACTCCGGATATCCTGTCCACCGCAAAAAGCCTCGGTGGCGGGTTCCCGGTGGCGGCCATGCTGACCACCGCGGCCATCGCAGAGAGCCTGGGTGTGGGCACCCATGGCAGCACATACGGCGGCAACGCACTGGCCTGTGCCGTGGCCCAGCGGGTGGTTGATACCGTCAGCCAGGCAGATATTCTCAAAGGGGTGGCTGCCCGTTCCGACAAGCTGCGCAAGGGCATGATGGACATTGGTGAACGCTACGGAGTGTTCAGCGAGGTCCGCGGAGCCGGCCTGTTGCTGGGTTGTGTGATGACAGAGAAGTGGCAGGGCAGGGCCAAGGAGTTTCTGGCGGCCGGTATCAAAGAGGGCGTGATGGTGCTGATTGCCGGCCCCAATGTTATCCGTCTGGCGCCGTCCCTGATCATCCCGGATTCTGATATCGATGAGGCGCTGACCCGCTTTGAAGCGGCCGTAAAAAGCGTTTGCAGCCAATAAGTCAATCAGCCGATAACCATCAGCCGATAACAAAAGGAAGCTGCCTATGTGGCTGGTACGACCGGCGCAGCCGGGCGACCTTAAGGCAATTCTGGAGTTGGCCGGGGGCACTGGTCCGCGGCTGTCCTCAACCCTGCCCAGAAAAGACGAGGCGCTGGCGGAAAAGATTGAACAGTCTGTACGGGCCTTCGAAGGCACTGCTGACCCCGACGAGACCCTGCGTTTTCTGTTTGTGTTGGAAGACACTGAAACCGGCGCCGTGCGCGGCGTTGCCGGCATTGATTCGCGGGCAGGACATGGGCAGCCCTTCTACAACTACCGCCAGGATGCACTGATCCATGCTTCCCATGAGCTCGGGGTGTCGCATCGGGTGGACGTTCTCTATCCGTCCCACGCCCTGACGGACAACACCCTGCTTTGCGCGTTTACCATTGATCCGGCACTGCGGGGCACCGATGCTTTCGAGCTGTTGTCCCGGGCCAGGATGATGTTCATTGCCAGTCACCGCCATCTGTTTACCGATCAGATTGTGGTGGAGATTCAGGGTGTGCAGACCGAAAACGGCGACGTACCTTTCTGGGACAGCCTGGGCCGGCATTTTTTCAATATGGATTTTGAAACCGCCGATCAGCATTCCGGTGCCCTGAGCAAAACCTTTATTGCCGAGCTGATGCCGCCAAATCCTATTTACGTCACCCTGCTGACGCCAGAGGCGCAGGCTGCCCTGGGCCAGGCCCATGAGAAAACCCGCGCAACCTATGAGTTACTGCAGCGGGAGGGATTCCGTGCCGGCGCCTACCTGGATATTTTTGATGCCGGGCCGGTACTGGAAGCGCGGACAGACAGCCTCAAGACAGTGGTTTCCAGCCTGCCGGGCAAGCTACACGGTAGCTCCTCGGAAGAAGGGGATCTGTACCTGATTTGCGGGAATTCCCCGGCGCAGTTCCGGTGCACGATCAGCACCATGACCGAAACCCTCTCCGGCGACGTAAAGGTGCCGGTCAGAACCTGGCATTGTCTTGGTCTGGACGCCGGTGGACAGGTAAGGGTGTCGCCGCTATGAACAGGACGCCAGAACTCAGGAGGTCGCCATGCTGTTAATTCGCCCTCTGCAGGAAAATGACCTGGAGGCGCTCTATGCCATGGCGCAATCGGCAGGCAAGGGCCTGACCACCCTGCCGGCAGATCGCGACCTGCTGCGGCGCAAGATCCATCATGCCCGCGACACCTTTGATCAGCGTTGCGCCCCGGAAGCGGGCCTGTACCTGTTTGCGCTGGAAGATACCGAGCTGGAGCAGTGCGTGGGTATCAGTGGCATCCAGGCCCGGGTGGGTCTGGATGAGGTTTTCTACAATTATCGACTGAGTGTGACCGTGAATGCCTCGCGGGAGCTGGGGGTGCATGTGCGGACTCCCACACTGCATCTGTCCAATGATATGACCGACACCTCGGAGATCTGCTCGCTGCTGCTGTCTGACTCCCATCGTGGGGGCGGTAACGGTCTGCTGCTGTCCCGGTGCCGGTTCATGTTTCTGGACCATTTCCGCAAGCATTTTTCCGAGAAGGTATTTGCCGAGATGCGGGGCGTGTCGGACAAGGACGGGCGTAGCCCGCTCTGGGATGCTCTGGGCCGTCAGTTCTTCGATATGGACTTTACCCAGGCGGATACACTGTCCGGACTGGGCAATAAATCGTTCATTGCCGAACTGATGCCCAAGTTCCCCATTTACCTGCCGATGCTGCCGGACGAGGCACGGGCGGTGATCGGCCGGGTGCACGACAACACCGCCCCGGCCCTGAAAATGCTGCAGGCAGAGGGTTTCAACTTTAACGGCATGGTGGACATTTTTGACGGTGGGCCGGTCGTTGAAGCGTTCGTTCACAACATACGCACCGTGCGTGAATCTACCGATCGCATCGTGATGATCCGTTCAGGAAAGTCCAATGCATCGGCAGCGCAACCAGCCGATTCGCCAACGGATTCGCCAAAAGGGCAAGAGGTGATGGTCTGCAACGGGTCATTCCAGAATTTCCGTGTCACTACGGTGCCCGCGGACTGCGTCAACATCGATACCATTTCCCTCAGCGAGCCGGTTGCCCGGGCACTGGAAGTGGAGGCGGGTGACAGGGTTCGTCTTGCCCCCTTGAAGGATGCCGGGACGAATCCCACCAAAGCCAATAGGGACAATAATCACGTCGGTAGGTCCTCCCGGGCCTGATTACCAGCAGCCGGCATTGACAATAGGAGAGGATCTGTATGGGCAGCCTGTCAGGTGACTTGTACATCGACGGACTCTGGATGCAGGGGCACGGCGAAGAATTTGAATCGGTGCAACCGGTCACGGGAGACGTGGTCTGGTCTGGCGTCGGTGCCAATTACGAAGACATAGATGCGGCAGTGCGCGAGGCTCGAAGTGCCTTCGGCGAGTGGCGGCGGAAGTCTTTTGAAGATCGCAAGGCCATTGTCGAAGCCTTCGGCAAGCAGCTCGAAACCAACAAGGAAGTGCTGGCCCACCAGATCGGCCTGGAAACGGGCAAACCACTCTGGGAATCCCGTACCGAAGTGGCGGCGATGATCGGGAAGATCGGGATTTCCATCAGTGCGTATCACGACCGCACCGGCCACAGTGAGTCGGACGTGGCGGGCGGTCACGCTGTGCTCAGGCATCGGCCTCATGGCGTGGTAGCCGTTTTCGGTCCCTATAACTTTCCGGGGCACTTGCCGAACGGACACATTGTTCCCGCCTTGCTGGCCGGCAATACGGTGGTTTTCAAGCCTAGTGAGCTTACACCCGGCGTGGCAGAGATGACGGTGAAGCTCTGGGAGAAAGCACACCTGCCTGATGGGGTGCTCAACCTGCTTCAGGGTGCTGCGGACACCGGTAAGGGTCTGTCCGGGCATCCCGGCGTGGACGGGCTGTTCTTTACCGGTAGTTCCACGGTTGGCCACCTGTTGCATCGGCAGTTTGGTGGGCAGCCGGAAAAAATCCTGGCTCTCGAGATGGGCGGCAATAACCCGCTGATTGTTCAGGACGTGGCGGACCTGGACGGTGCCGTGCATCACGCCCTCCAGTCGGCCTATCTTTCTGCTGGCCAGCGCTGCACCTGTGCCCGCCGGCTATTGTTGCCGGAAGGCGAGACGGGCGATCATTTTCTCAAGCGCTTTATAAGCGTGGTCAGCCAGATCACCGTGGGCGATTTCGACGCCGATCCGCAGCCATTCATGGGGTCGGTCATTTCATCCCATGCTGCGGATAAACTGCTGGAGGCCCAGCAGAGTCTGATCCAGAAGGGCGGCGAGTCCCTGCTGGAAATGAAGCGCCTGAAGGAAGACACGGGTCTGCTGTCGCCGGGTATCGTGGATGTGACCGGGCTTGAAATGGTCGACGAGGAACTCTTCGGCCCATTGCTGACGGTTCAACGCTACCGGGATTTTGATCACGCGCTGGAGCTGGCCAATGACACCCGGTTTGGTCTTTCGGCGGGGATTCTGACCGATGACCGGTCGCTCTACGAGCGCCTGACTGAAGAGGTCCGCGCCGGTATCGTAAACTGGAACCGGCCATTAACCGGTGCCAGCAGTGCGGCACCCTTCGGTGGCGTGGGCGCCAGTGGCAATCACCGGCCCAGCGCCTATTACGCGGCGGATTACTGCGCATGGCCGATGGCGTCGCTTGAAGCAGAAAAAAGCGAAATGCCGGATTCTCTCGCACCGGGACTGAACTTCGACTAACGGAACCGATCATGGCCACACGCGCAGTAGAAGCCAATTTTGATGGCCTGGTAGGGCCGACCCACAACTACGCCGGATTGTCCTGGGGCAATGTGGCCTCCAAATCCAATGTCCATGCGGTGTCCAACCCTAAAGAGGCGGCGCTGCAGGGTCTGGCTAAAATGAAGCAGTTGGCGGACCGTGGCTATGTTCAGGGTGTACTGCCCCCGCACGAGCGGCCGCACCTGCCCACACTCCGGTCGCTGGGTTTCCAGGGCACCGATGAGGAGGTGCTGCGCAGGGTCGCGAAAGAGCATCCTTCGCTACTGGCGGCGGTGTCCTCTGCCTCCACCATGTGGACAGCGAACGCGGCGACCGTATCCCCCAGCGCCGACACGGCGGATCACCGGGTGCATTTCACCCCGGCGAATCTCAGTGCCAAATTCCACCGATCCATTGAGCATGCCGTCACCGGCCGGGCCCTGAAAGCCATGTTTGCGGATGACGCCTTCTTCGCCCATCACCCGGCGCTGCCCTCGGTCAGCCAGTTTGGTGATGAGGGTGCGGCCAACCATACGCGGTTGTGCAATGGCTACGGTGACCCGGGTGTGGAACTGTTCGTCTATGGCCAGGTGGCGTTCAATGAACAGGCTCCGGCACCAAAGCTCTATCCGGCACGGCAGACCCTTGAAGCGTCACAGGCGGTTGCCCGGCTCCATGGCCTGGACGATCGCAGCGTCGTCTTTGCCCAGCAGAATCCGGAAGCCATCGACGCCGGCGTTTTCCACAACGATGTGATTGCCGTGGGCAATGGCAATACGCTTTTTTATCATGAGCTTGCCTTCCTGGACGAGGACCGCGTACTGACGGATATTCGCAACCGGCTGGACGGAGCCGAGCTTGAAGCGGTTCGGGTCACCCGGCAGCAGGTACCGCTGGAGGACGCGGTGGCCTCTTACTTGTTCAACAGTCAGCTGTTGAACACCCCGGATGGCATGATGCTGGCGGTGCCCGGCGAATGCCGCGAAAACCGGACTGTCAGCCGCTACCTCGATGAACTGGTCGGCAGCGGTGGGCCGATTACCTCGGTGGAAGTGTTCGACGTCAAACAGTCCATGCGCAACGGCGGCGGGCCTGCGTGCCTGAGGCTGCGGGTGGTGCTGAACGAGGAAGAGCTTGGAGCCATGCACCGGGGCGTATTGATGACAGACGCGCTTTACCAGCGCCTGATCACCTGGGTTGAAGCCCATTACCGTGACCGGCTAAGTCAGGGAGACCTGGGCGACCCCATGTTGCTGGAAGAGGTTCGCAAGGCACTGGATGAACTGAGCGGAATTCTCGGGCTGGGCTCGATCTACGACTTCCAGCTCTAGCGCTTTCGCCCGTCCGCTAGGAAGCGATGGATGTGGTCAGCCTGTCCATAGTGTGGCGGATCAGGGATTCCGCGGGAATGTGGCTCTGGCTGCCGGTTGCATCCAGGGCCGCCTGCTCGCTCTGGCATAGCATGATGACCCCGTGCAGCGCCCCTCGGAGATAGAGTGCGGTTTCAAGCGGATCATGAATCCTGTCGGCATTAATGGTGCCGTCTTCAATACCCAGGCGGATCGCGCCCACCATCAACCCCATCATCTCCGATTTTGAACACATCATGGCGTCCGCCTGCTCCTCATCGGCGCTGGCCATGGCGGTTGACGCGGTGGTCAGATAGGTGAAGTAGTCCGGCTCTTCCCGGTAAAACTGGTAGTAGGCGTGGCCCATGGCGGTGATCTGTGCCAGCCCGGTGCCAGCGGTCGCTCTGGCTTCCTCGAAACGGCGGCACAGGCTCTGACCTGCCCTCAGCATGATTCCCCGCTGGATCGACGACTTGTCCTTGAAATAGACATACAGTAGCGCCCGGCTGAGATTGGCGGTACGGGCAATATCGTCCATGGACGTACGCTCGTAGCCCTTCTCGGAAAACACCAGTTCCGCTGCATCAAGAATAGCCTCGGCGCGGGCCTGTTTTTCTTTCTCTCTTCGGGTTTTCAGCGGTTCACTCATGGTTTTCCCGTGCTGGGTTGGCAAAAGTACTCAATAGAGTATAGCGGATAAGACCCGATTATTGACAATCTGTCAAAGAGTGACATGATGTCGATATCAAGGTTTTATTAAAGTGAAGAAAGGACTCTTTAAAAAGCACTCTTTTAAAAGGAACCGACAGAATGACTATCCGGACCCCCCTGATTGCGTCATTGATGGCCGCGACGCTGGTACTGGTGGCGGGCTGTAAATCCACAGAGCCCCAGGCAGCGCAGGGTAGCCAGGCGGTTGCGGTGCGTACGGCGGACGTGACCGGTGGTCAGACGGAGGGAATTCCGTTGCGGTTCTCGGGCATTGTGCAGGCGGCCCAGCGGGCGACACTGACGTTTCAGGTCAGTGGCAATCTGGTAGAGCAGGCAGTGGAGCTGGGGCAGAAGGTCACCGCCGGTGATCTGCTGGCGCGAGTCTATAACCCCGGACTTGAGCCAGCGCGGGATTCGGCGGCCGCCAGGCTGGACGAGTTGCGCACGCAGTTCCAGCAGGCTCAACGGGAGTGGGAGCGCTCCCGCAGTCTGTACGAACGCGGCGTTGTCTCCGAACAGACCCTCGAGCAGTTGGCCTCCCGCCGGGACAGTCTGCGGGCCAGCATGGCAACCGCGGAAGCCTCCCTGTCAGAAGCGACCCGGCTGCTTGAGGAAAGCGAACTCAGAGCGCCCTTTGCCGGGCGGGTGGAAGCCCTGCTGGTGGAGCAGGACGAGTTTGTGGCTGCTGGCCAACCAGTGCTGAGGCTTTCCTCACCCATGGGCCAGGAGGTGGAGGTCCGGGTTCCTGCCTACATTCTTGAACATGTCACGGTGACTGACGAATTGCCGGTCTGGTCTGTTCAGGATCGCAGCCTGGCGTCCGTCACAGGATCGGTGGTGGAAATTGCCCAGGCGGGAAGTATCCGGGGCGAACTGCACCCGATCCTGGTCAGTCTGCCGGCCAATACCCTGGAGCCGGGCGAGCCCGTTGAAGTGGGTATTACCCCGACCACCCTGACGGCCACCACCGTGCCTATTCTGTCTGTGATGAAATCGAACGGCGGCGCCAGCGTGTTTCGCGTGGCTGACGGCATGGCGCTTCGGGTTCCGGTGACCGTCCAACGGATTGTCGGCGAACGGGTTGTGGTGGCTGCCAGCGAGCTCACCCCCGGCGACCAGGTGATCTACGCTGGCATGACCAAGGTGACCGACGGCGACGCCGTGGAGGTGCGCTGATGGCCGCTGACCCGTCGAAGACTCCGGATAAACGGAAGACTCCCCGTCTGCTGAAATTCCAGCGGCTGCTGGGCATGGTGGTGGTCATGATGTGTGTGCTGGGCATCGCTGCCTACAGCACCATGCCCCGTCAGGAAGACCCCTCCTTTCCCTACCGGGCAGGGATGATTACCGTAAGCTATCCCGGGGCCAGCGCCGAGGCGGTGAATCGTCTGGTGGTGGATCCCCTGTCTGACGAGCTCACCCAGGTGGAAGAGATCGACTGGACCCAGGCGACCGGTCGCACCGGCGTGGCGGTGTTCCGGGTGCGTCTGAACGACACCATCTATGAAACGGACGCTGCCTGGGACCGGGTTCGCCAGGCCATGGATCGGGCCCGTCTGGAGTTCCCGGATGATGTCGGGCAGATGGTGCTGGATGACCGGGTTATTGATATTCCGGCCATTATTCTGGCCGTCAGTGGCGCCGCATCAATCTCGGAGCTCAGCAATGTGGCCGAGCGGCTGAAAGACAATCTTTCCGACATCCGGGGCATGTCCCGGGTCGAACTTGAGGCAGACACCGAAGAGCAGGTGACCCTGGCACTGGATGATGCGGCTATGTATCAGCTCGGCATCTCGCCAGCGCGGGTTCTGAATACCCTGGCCCAGCGTAATCAGACCATTCCCGGTGGGTACATTGTGTCGGAGGGCCGCCGGGTATCGGTACTGCCCAACAGCGAGTTCGCCAATATCGACGCCATCCGTGCCACACCCATTGAGCTGCCAGACGGTTCCCAGGTGCCGTTGGCGGCGGCCGCGGATATCTGGCGCGGACCGGCAGAGCCCCGCGAGCCCGAAGCCTGGTATGACGGGGAACGGGTAGTGCTGGTTTCGCTGTTCATGGAGGAAGGCTCCACCGACGCTATCCGCTTTGGTGAAAGAGTGCGGGAACGTCTGGCCCTGATTGAAGCTGACTTTGTGCCCTACGAGATCCGGGAAATGTTCTTCCAGCCCGACAAGGTAGAGCAGCGCCTGGACAATCTGGCCTGGTCCCTGGTGTTTTCGGCGATCATCATCGTGGCGGTGGTATTTACTGGTATGGGCATACGGATGGGGCTGCTGGTGGCGTCCATATTGCCGATGGTGGCGCTGATCAGTGTCGGGTTGTATGACCTGGGCGGCGGGGTACTCCATCAGATTGCCGTGATCGGAATGGTGATTTCGCTGGGCATCCTGATTGATAACGCCATTGTGATTGTGGAAAGCATCCAGGGTTACCTTGATGAGGGCATGAGGCGGCTCGATGCCACGACCCGTGCGGTAAAGGAGTTGGCCGGCCCCCTCGGCGCTTCAACGGGCACCACGCTGGCGGCGTTTGCGCCTTTGCTGCTTTCCAAGGGCGGCACCGCAGACTTCACCCGGGGTGTGCCGGTCATGGTGATGCTGACCCTGACGGTAAGCTATCTGCTGGCCGTATCGGCGGTGCCCCTGTTGGCGGCCCGCTTCCTCAAGCCCCGGCAGAGTGGCATCCGGGAAGACCGGCTGATTGGTTTTGCCCGTTCTTTGGGCAACCTGGTGGCAAAACGGCCGGGTCTGCTGATTCTGGCAGGCACGCTGCTTGTAGGCATCAGTGTTGCCATGACGCCCTTCATGAAGAAACAGTTTTTCCCCAATGCCGACCGGCCTCAGGTCGTGGTCGAGCTCTATATGCCGGAGGGAACCGATCTGAAGCGTACTTCGGACGTGGCCGCCGATCTGGAACGGGCCATCCGGAGCCGGGAGAACGCTTTGCAGATTCACCGGTTTACCGGTTTTACCGGGCCCAGCTTCTACTACAACCTGCAGCGGGAACCGAAAGCGCCCAACCGTGGCCGCATTGTGATTGAAACTCCCACACTGGAAGACACCACTGAAATGGTGCGCTGGATCCGCGAACACGCCCGCACGGAGTTTCCGGAACTGCAGGTGACGGTGGGTATTCTCGGGCAGGGGCCGCCGCGCCCGGCCCCGGTAGAGATCCGGGTCTATCACGCCGATGATGAAACCCGGGCCAAAGCCGTGGAACAGGTCTTTTCTGCCTTGCGAGGGGTAGAAGGCACGGTGGACGTTCGCCATAACCTGGATCCCGGCGTGCCCAGTATTTCGATTAACGTGGATGATGCCAGCGCGGCGCGTTTCGGGCTGAATCGTTCCGACGTGGCCCAGAGCCTTTACGGCCAGAGCTTTGGCGTGGTGGCTGAACAGTACCGCCAGGAAAAGGACCCGATTCCGCTGGTGCTGCGCTCGCGGGAGGGCGTCAATCTGTCCTTGTCACGCCTGCTGTCGATCAATGTCTATAACGACCGGGGAGAAGCGGTGCCGCTGTCTGCCATTGCCTCAGTGGATACCACCTGGGAGTCTGCCGCGCTCTATCAGCGCAACGGCACCCGGATGAATACGGTCTGGTCAAACCTGCTGGTGGGTTACAGCTTCAGTCAGGCCCTGGAAGGGCTGAATGCCGCGCTGGCGGACAATCCGCTGCCGCCGGGAACCCGGCTTGCCATGGGTGGTGATGCCGAGGGCTCGGGCGAAGCCAACGACGCCCTGCTGACCACGGCGCCCATCGGCGTGCTGCTGTTGCTGTTCTTCCTGTTGCTGCAGTTCAATTCCTTCCGCAGGGTCGGCATTATTCTGCTGACCGTACCGCTGGCAACCGTGGGCATATTCCCCGGGCTGGTGCTGTCCGGCTCGCCCTTCGGCTTTCAGTCCTTGCTGGGGGTTATCGCGCTGGTAGGCATTGTGGTGAATAACGCCATTGTTCTGCTGGACGTAATGGACCGGCAACTGGAGCAGGGAAATGCCATCCGGGATGCGGTCCGCAAAGCCGTGGAACAGCGTACGCGTCCGATTCTACTGACCACTGCCACCACGGTTGCCGGCCTTTTGCCCCTGGCGTTCTCGAGCTCCACGCTCTGGCCGCCCATGGCCTGGGCCATTATTTCCGGGCTGCTGGCGTCCACGGTGCTGACGCTCCTGGTGGTACCGTCCGTCTGCATTTACCTGATCAAGAGCAGGGTGGCCGACCCGGTCAACGCACCCGCCTGACCATCAGGCCGACGCGCTGGCCAACCGGCACCTGACGATTGGGGAAAATGATCGCCTCGGGCGCGTCACCCACCGCATAGTGGGTGGTGCTGTCTTCCCAGATCACGGTGCCGGGCTGGTAGTCGGTAAAGTTGGCGACATCGTCCGGCACGTGGAATCTGAAATCCTCACCGGTGTTGATGATTTCATGGACCACTTCAAACAGGGCCGGCTGCTCTGGCGTGACCGTATCCGGTGGCGGCTCGCCCCTGAAACGGCGGCGCAGTGCATCGCGGATGCCGCTGAATTTCTGCAGGTCGTTCTGGCCAAAGGGCCTGACCTTGCCCAGTTCCACGGTAAAACTCTCCGCACCCAGTCTGGCCGATGAGAAGGCAGCAAAGGTTGTGCCTTCCCGGTGCTGTAGCAGCAGCGTTTTCACGTCGGCTTCCAGCAGAAAACGGGTCTGTGCATGGGGAAGCTGCCTGCCGGCCACAAACGGATAGAGCGCAAACTTCTCGTGAAGCGACGGGCGAATGGCTGTATGCAGGTCGTAGTGGCTGAGGCCGTCAGGATGTCGCTGGGCAAAGGCCTGGCAAGCGTTCTCAAGCCGCCGGGCGCGTTCGGCTTCGGGGAGGTTGGCGTATTCCGGTTTCTGGTGCGCGCCGCTGAACAGGCGGTTCAGGTTAACGTCCATGAACCGATCACCCAGATCAATCGCCAGCGGGTTGCCCAGGATCAGCAGTGCCGGGCAGGCCAGTTGCCAGTGCCCCTCAATCAGCTCATCAACCAGGCCGTTGAGCACTTCAATGGGGGCGGTTTCGTTACCATGGATGCCGGCCGATACGATGAGAGCCTCGCCATTGGGGTTGGGGCGATCGGGTGGAGGGGTCAGGTACAGCAGGCCCGCATCCTGCAACTGAACGCCGGTACCGTCGCTCATCACCACGATCTTCTCGTCGGTTACCCGGGTCGTGGACGAGGTCGTATGGGAGAGCCAGTCCAGACTGGCCCCGAATAGCTGTTGTTTGACCGACATAACGCTCCGGTTCTAGCTGCTGACAGGGCGCTGGTGGCGCAGCAGGTGGTTTTCCAGTTTGCGGAAGACAAACACCAGCATGAATGTCAGTACCATGTACATCAGTGCCACGAATATGAAGGCGTCGAACGGTGCGTAGAACCGGGAATAGATAACCCTGGCCGCGCCCGTCAGGTCGATCAAGGTCACCACACTGGCGATGGCACTGGAGTGCAGCATGAAGATGACTTCGTTCGAATAGGCCTGCACTGCCCGGCGGGCGGCGCTGGGCAGCACAATTCTGCGCATGCGCAGGGCCCAGTTCATGCCGTAGGCCTTGGCCGCCTCAATCTCACCGTGGGGCGTGGCCACGATGGCGCCTCTAATGATCTCTGTGGTATAGGCCGCAGTGTTCAGGGTGAACGCCAGTAACGCCGGGTAGAAGGCCTCACGGAAAATGTCCCACCAGAAGGTCTGCTGAATGCCATGGATCTGCGCGATGCCGTAGTAAATGATGTACAGCTGAATCAGCAGGGGCGTGCCACGGAACACATAGGTAAACAGCCAGACCGGGCCATTGATGAGCGGGTTTTTGGAGGTGCGCATAATCGCCAGGGGCACGGCCAGAAACAGCCCCAGAATCAGCGACAGGAACACCAGGTGCACGGTGGTCACCAGGCCATCCCAGTAGACCATCAGGGTTGTGGCGGTAAAAATTTCATTGCTGCTGAACAGTTCTGTCAGAAATTCCGGCATGGCCTAGCTCCCCTGAACCACGCCGGCATTGGCGCGTTTGTTAAGCCAGCGAATGAAGAGCTCCGAGCAGGCCGTCAGGCTCAGATACACAAATGCGACCGGGATAAAGAAGTGGAAGGGCATGCGCTCCGCCTTGGCAGCCTCTTCGGCAACGCGGACCATATCCGTCAGCCCGATAATGGACACCAGGGCCGTGGTTTTAAGCAGAACCTGCCAGTTATTGCCAATACCCGGCAGCGCATGGCGCAGCATCTGCGGGAAAATGATCCGGCGAAAGGTGTGCCAGCGGGTAAAACCGTAGGCGCGCGCCGCTTCTATCTGGCCGCTTTCGACTGCCAGAAAGGCGCCCCGGAAGGTTTCGGTCATATAGGCGCCGAAGATCAGGCCGATCGTGATCGTACCGGAGATAAACGGATCAAACTGGAAGAAAAAGTCGATTTCGTAGGCCTGCCAGATCATATCCGAGAGTGCGTTTACCGTTACCTGGCCGCCATAGTAGAACAGCATCATCATGACCAGATCCGGTACACCGCGTATCAGGGTGGTGTAAGTGGTCGCGATGCCGACGGCGACACGGCTGTTTGACAGTTTGGCAGAGGCGCCGATCAGACCCAGGGCCAGGGCCAGAGCCAGAGAGAGGAAGGCCAGTTCGATGGTAATAATGGCACCGTCCAGAAGTTCGGGGCCATAGCCTTTCAGGTCGATCATGAAAAGGGTCCGGTCGGTTGGGGTGGCCAGAATGACCACCCCAGGCCTGATTTACATCTTGATGTCGTAGTTGAAGTATTCGTTCATGATGGCATCGTAGGTGCCATTGTCTTTCAGGGTCTGGAGCGCGGCATTCACTTCCTCGGCCAGCTCCTTGTCGCGCTTGCGCATGGCAACGCCAACGCCTTCGCCGAGTTTGACCGGCTCGCCGACTTCAACAAAACCCTCCTTCGACAGGATGGTCTGCTCACCCACGGGGTAGTCTACGAATACAACGTCCAGACGCTCGCCTTCAAGGTCCAGGACCATATCGTCTGCGGTGGTGTAACGCTTGATGGTAACAACGCCGCCCATGTTTTCGGTGACGTAGGTGTCCATGGTGGTGCCGCGCTGAACGCCCACAACCTTGCCTTCCATCGCATCCATATCGGTTACGTCGGTGTCGAAGCCTTCACGGGCAAACCAGCCGCCAGGGGTGTTGTAGTAGGGCTCGGAGAAGAGCACCCGCTCGGCGCGTTCCGGAGTGATGGACATGGAGGACATGATCAGGTCGAATTTCCGTGCCAGCAGGCCGGGTATCATGCCGTCCCATGCCTGGATCACGAATTCACAGTTGGCGTTCATCTCTTCACACATGGCTTCGGCCAGTTCTACCTCGAAACCGATAAGCTCACCATTCTCATCTTTGTATTCGAAGGGCTCATAGGGCACGTCAAACGCGATGCGCAGGTCCCGTTCCTGGGCCTGGGCGGCACCTGCCAACATGGTAAGTGCTGCCAGGGCCACACCTGCTGCAAAAATCATTTTTCTCATGAGTCACTTCTCCAATCGTTATTGCCTTGTGGGCTTTATTATCGACAGTTGTCTGCCTTGTTGCTTTTCGCTGTCTGCTTTCAAGATAGCACTGCAGGTCAGAACTTGGGAGCGAGAAACTGCTTCATCCGTTCTGAGTCCGGATTGTCGAAGACCTTATCCGGAGTGCCTTGTTCCTCAATCACTCCCTGATGCAAGAACAGGACCTGGGACGATACATCCCTTGCAAACCCCATTTCATGGGTCACCACGATCATGGTGCGCCCTTCTTCCGCAAGATTCTGCATAACCCGCAGAACCTCGCCTACCAGCTCCGGGTCCAGAGCTGACGTAGGTTCGTCGAACAGCATGACTTCCGGCTCCATGGCCAGTGCCCGGGCAATGGCCGCCCGCTGCTGCTGCCCGCCCGACATCTGCGCCGGGTAGTAGTCCTTGCGTTCATAGATGCCGACCTTGTTGAGGTAGGCTTCCGCCCGCTCGATGGCTTCTTTTTTCGGTATGCCCAGGACATGGATTGGCGCTTCGGTAATGTTTTCCAGAACGGTCATGTGTGACCAAAGGTTAAACCCCTGAAACACCATGGAAAGCTTGGCGCGAATCAGCTCCACCTGCTTGTTGTCTGCTGGAATACGCTCGCCTTTGCGGTTGTTGGTGAACCGGATCGGGTCACCGTGCACAATAATGTCGCCTGAGGTGGGGGTCTCGAGCATATTAATGCAGCGCAGAAACGTGCTCTTGCCCGAACCGGAACTTCCGATCAGCGAGACAACGTCACCCTTGCGGGTTTCCAGTGAAATGCCCTTGAGCACTTCAAGCTGGTCAAAGGTCTTGTGAATATCCCTGCAGATCAAAGGCGCTGATTCCGCCATGGGGAGCTCCTGGGGCTGTCTGTGAAAGGCCAGTGTTTTACGGATTGCGATTGATGAAATCAAGACCCATTGTGGATGAGAACACCAGCTATGCAAGTGTTTTGCCGCTTACGCATGGCTGTGGGATTCCGTGGCTGTTTCGGCGTTCTCCGCAAGCGGGTGATCCATGGACACCCGGATAATCTCGGTGCCCTGGCGTTCAATCTCTCTCATGGAGTCGCTCACGAAACGCACATGGGCCGTTGCCAGGCGCTTGGCGGCTTCGGGTTTTCTGGCCATAACGGCCTGATAGATCCGGCGGTGCTGGCTGGTAATCTTGTTCCGCATGGCTTCCCTGGGGTTGAGATTGGCAACCGATGCCTGCACGGTCATCAGCATCAGATTTTTCAGGCCGTTCAGTACGTGCACCAGCACCGGGTTGTGGGACGCTTCCACAATGGCCTGATGAAAGTTGTGGTCGGGCCTGGCATTGGAAAGGGGGTCGGTCTGATCCAGCACCGAGAACGCCTTGGTGATTTTGTGCAGGTCTTGCGGTGTCGCTCGCGTGGCGGCCAGAAACGCCGCCTGGCCCTCCAGTTGCTCACGGACTTCCAGCAGGTCATAAAGTGTGCGGGGGTGGCCGGCAAACATCTGTAGCAGGGGGCCTTCTTCGCCCCCCTCCTCGTGGGACGATACGATCCGGGCTACAAAAGAGCCCTTGCCGTGGCGGGTCTCAATCACTCCCCGACCCTGCAATTCATGCAGAGCCTCGCGAATGACAGAGCGGGAAACGCCCAGACGGGTGGCCAACTGGCGCTCAGATGGCATTTTCTGTTCCGGGGCCAGACCACCGTCCAGTATAAGCTGTTCAAGTCTGAAGGAAATTTCCTGAACTATTGCCATTTTGGTTCCTAAAATCGAGCACTGGTCCAACCAGTGCTTTTTTGGCGTTTTATCAAATCGCTACTTGTCTCTGATCCGTTAAATATGGCCGATTTCAGGCGATTCGTCTAACAGGCAATTGTAAAACTGGTCTGACCAGCAACTAATCCTCTGGACTAAACCTCCTCCGCCGACGAAGATCTTCTTTAATGTCGGAAATTACCGACGTTTACCTGACGCAGATAAAAACAAAGTCAACGGAGATGTGTCGATGAAAATTAACAACAACGTCAAACAAACGATGGTTGAGCGCGCAGCGCCAAAACGGGGGCGGCTGAAGTCATTGGCTGTTGCCGCTGCCTTTGTCAGTACCGGCCTTCTGGCGGCCGTTCAGGCCCAGGCGGCCACGACCTGGAAAATCCAGTCCGTATGGGACGCAGGCACCGTAGGCTATGACCTGTTCGAAGAGTGGGCCAACAGCATGAAGGAGAAATCCGACGGCGAGCTGATCATCAAGCCTTATCCGGCGAAATCGGTTGCAGCTGACAACAACGGCCTTTTCGAGGCAGTTCGCAATGGCGTTCTGCAGGGCATGAACCCCTTTACTCTGTACTGGTCGGGAAAAATCCCCGCGTCTGTTTTCCTGTCATCCTACCCCGCTGGCCCTGACCAACCGCACCAGTGGGATATCATGTTCTATTCCATGGGCATGCTGGAAAAAACCCGTGAGATCTACAAGAAATACGGTCTGTTCTATGTTGGCCCGATTCAGCACGACGCCAACATCATCCATTCCAAGAAGCCGGTAAACAGCCTGGAAGACCTTGAAGGCATGAAGATGCGGGTGCCGGGTGGCATGGTGGCTGAGGTGTTCCAGCAGTTTGGCGTATCAACAGTAAGCCTGCCAGGCTCCGATATTTTCCCTGCTCTCGAGAAAGGTACTATCGATGCAGCTGACTATGTCGGTCCAGCGGTCAACTATGAGCTGGGGTTCTCCCAGGTGACCGACTACATCATGTTCGGGCCTCCGGGCGTCATGTCCATCTATCAGCCAGTGGACCTGATGGATCTTACGGTAAACCTGCGCGCCTGGAATGCGCTGGATCCGGAGCTTCAGGAACTGGTTGAAAACGAAGTTCGCAACTACTCGCAAAAGCACTATCTGACCATCCAGAAGCGCAACATCGAAGCGATGAAGAAATTTGTCGCGGACGGTGACACGGTGACACGTCTTGGCACGGACGACCTTGAGAAGTTCCGCCGGGCGGCGATTCCGATCTGGTTCAACTGGGCCAGCAAGGATGACGATGCCAAGGCCATTCTGGATATCCAGATCGAGTACATGATGAACCCGACCATGGGCTACATCACCGAGGAAGATCTCAAGGCTGCCAAAGGCATGTAAGCCTGTAAAACCATAACAAAACTGATCACGGGGAAGGGCAGGGAATGCAGTAAGTGGGCATTCCTCCTTCCCCGCTCTGTGATTAAGGTGACAACAACATGTCTGATTTGAGTGCGTTCGGCTTTGTAATGCCGCACTGGTTCTACTGGGGCTGGCTGGCGGTCATGCCGCTGATCATGATGGCACTGGACCGCTGGTACTCCCAGCGTGGTGTGGAGGCTGTCGATAAGAATGCCGAGGCGAACGAAAAGCTTCAGCAAATTGAAGCGGAACTGAAAAAAAGTGTTGATTACAGCGATGTGAATAACTGGTTCACCAGAGCGGTGGACTGGATCAGTGAAAAATCCGGCGTATTTATTTCCTTCTGGACCGTGAACGCGGTGGTTTTCTACTTCTTTGAAGTGGTGATGCGCTACGCATTCAACCAGCCCACCATCTGGGTACACGAGGCCAGCTTTTTGCTATTCGGTATGCAATACCTTCTGGCCGGCGCGTTTGCGCTGCTCCACGGCGCCCATGTACGGGTGGACGTGGTCTACAACTTCCTACCAACGCGCGGTCGTGTAGGCATGGATATTTTCACGTCCATGTTCTTCTTCATGTTCGCCATCGCGCTGATGATTACCTCCTGGACCTTCTTCCAGAATTCTTTATCGATGGATGAACGGACCGTGGAAACCTGGGGGATACAGTACTGGCCGGTGAAAGGCGTGATGCTGTTCGGGTCCCTGCTGCTGTTTTTGGCGGGTCTGTCCAAACTGATCAAGGACATCGCGATCTTCATTAAACTCGGCCGGGAGCAACACGCATGAGCTCAGATTCCATGACCAACTCCAAACCCGGCAACCCTCTGATCGGCAAACTTGGCACCTGGCTGATGATCATTGGCACGATCGCGCTTGCCTTTGTGATGCTGGTGGAAGTCATCAACATTCTGTTTTACGACCCCTGGAGCGATGAAAAATTCCTGTTCAAATTCTCGGGTTCCCTGTCGGACGTTAAAATAGGTCCGCTGACCTACATCATGTTCGGCTCTCTGGCAGTGCTGCTGATGATGGGGCTGCCTCTGGCATTTGTAACCGGTGGCCTGGGCGTGATGTTCATCTATCTGGTGGGCGATTCGCTGATGCTGAACATCATTCCCAGCCGAATCTTCCCGATGATGACCAACTCGGATCTGGCAGCGATACCGCTGTTTATCTTCATGGCGTCCATGCTGGAGCGGGCCGGGCTGATCGAAGAGATGTTCAACGTGGTCTACAAGTGGATGGGCGGTCTGGGCGGCGGCCTGGCGATCGCCACCATCATTGCCTCCACCATTCTGGCGGCCATGGTGGGCGTTATCGGCGCCGCTGTTGTCACCATGGGCATTATCGCCCTGCCGGCGATGCTGAAACGGGGGTATGACCAGAAGATTGCCCTCGGGTCGATCATGGCAGGCGGTACCCTGGGCATTCTGATTCCACCGTCCATCCTGGCCATTCTCTACGCGGTAGTGGCTCAGCAGTCAGTGGGCGAGCTGTACCTCGGCTCGGTTATTCCCGGCCTGATCCTGTCCAGTCTCTACGTGTTTTACGTGGGCTTCCGTTCCTGGTTGAACCCGAAACTGGGGCCGCCGGTACCGGAAGAAGAGCGAATCAGCTTCAAAGAAAAAATGCTGCTGCTGAAAGATCTGATTGCGCCGCTTGTATTGGTGTTCCTGGTGCTCGGGCTGCTGTTCGGCGGTGTTGCCACACCGGTCGAAGCGGCCGGTATCGGTTCTTTTGGTGCGATTCTGGTGGCGATGAAGCACAAGGTCTTTACCATCGCCACGCTGCGGGATGCATCCGTTACCACGGCCAAGGCGTCAGCCATGGTGCTGTGGATCATGTTCGGTGCATCGGTCTTCGTAGGGTTCTATATCCTGCAGGGCGGCCAGGACTTCATCACCGAGACCATTCTGGGTATTGGCCTGTCTCCCTACGCGGTTCTGCTGCTATTGATGGTGCTGCTGGTGGTGCTGGGCATGTTCCTCGACTGGGTGGGTATCCTGCTGTTGGCGGTGCCGATTTTCATCCCGATTGTAGAAGCGCTGGAATTCCCCGGCCTGTTGGGCTTCCCCGGTGTTGCGGGTGAGGACGTGGTGCTCTGGTTCGGTGTGTTGTATCTGGTGAATATGCAGATGTCGTTCCTCAGTCCACCCTTCGGATACGCGCTGTTTTACATCCGCGGCGTCTGCCCGCCGGACATCACCATGGGCACGATTTTCAAGTCCTCGCTGGTGTTCCTGCTGATTCAGGCATTCGGGCTGTTTATCTGCGTACTCATTCCAAGTGCCGTTACCTGGCTTCCGAACCTGGTTTACGGCCAATAAATAGGAGAAATGACCAATGCTGACGATTAACCGGCTGGACCTCGCTGACGCAAAAATCCTGATTGAGGGTGCGGCCGAAAAGGCCCGCGAGATTGGCGTGCCCATGTGCATCGCCATTACCGACGAATCCGGCAACCTGATCGCGTTCGAGCGGATGGACGGCGGCAAGATCACCAGCGTGACCATTGCCCAGGACAAGTCCTTTACCGCCTCGGCGGCGAAAAAGGCCACCCACGACTACAACGCGGTCAATGTGCCGGGCAAGCTTGCCTTCGGCATCCACACCGAGGTTGGAGGTCGCATCAGTTCCGTTGGGGGCGGCCTGCCGGTGATTGTCGACGGCGAAGTCGTGGGCGGTATTGGTCTCAGTTCCGGTACCCCCCAACAGGATATGGACTGTGCCCAGGCAGGGCTGGATCACTTTGAAACTAAACGGGGGTAGTTGCTGTCACAACTATAATGTGACCGGTAACTTCCCCATCAGAGGCGGCTATGACAACCAGGCCAACCATCAGTAAAGCGGAGCTGGCGGAGAAATTCCGGGCCTTTATTGACCCGGACTTCGTGATCACCGACGACGAAACCATGAAGCCCTACGAATGCGACGGCATGTCGATGTACTGCGAGATGCCTCTGCTGGTAGTGCTGCCGGAAACCCCGGCCCAGGTTCAGAGGATCATGCGCCTGTGCAATGAACACAGTGTACCGGTGGTCGCCCGCGGCGCCGGTACCGGCCTGAGCGCCGGCGCCATGCCTCATAAGGAGGGTGTGGTGCTGTCACTGGCCAAGTTCAATCGCATTCTGGAGATTGATCCGCTGGCCCGCACGGCAAGGCTTCAGCCCGGTGTCCGCAATCTGGCCATCAGCGAGGAAGCGGCCCAGCACAACCTTTACTACGGACCGGATCCATCCTCCCAGATTGCCTGCACTATTGGTGGCAACGTGGCGGAGAATTCCGGTGGTGTGCATTGCCTGAAATACGGCCTCACCGTTCACAATATTCTCAGCGTGGAAATGATCACGGCGGAAGGTGAGCGTGTGGTTGTTGGTAACGATGCCCTGGACGCCTGTGGTATGGACCTTCTGGCGCTGATGACTGGCTCTGAAGGCCTGCTGGGCATTGTCACCGAGGTGAAGGTAAAGCTGCTGCCCAAACCTGAAATCGCCCGGGTGGTGATGGCCGGTTTCGACAGCGTTCAGAAAGCCGGCGATGCCGTTGGCGGCATCATCTCCGCCGGCATCATCCCCGGTGGCCTGGAAATGATGGACGGCTATGCCATTGTGGCGGCCGATGATTTCGCCCAGGCGGGCTATCCCCGGGAAGCCAAAGCCCTGCTGCTTTGTGAAGTGGACGGCACAGAGGAAGAGGTTGAGGAACACATCGAGCAGGCCGAAGCGGTCTTCAAAAAGCTGGGTGCGACCTCGGTGAGAACCTCCCGGAGCGAAGAGGAGCGGGCGCTGCTGTGGAAAGGCCGTAAATCCGCTTTCCCGGCCGTCGGCCGCATCTCGCCGGATTACTACTGCATGGACGGCACTATCCCCCGCCGGGAGTTGGCTCATGTGCTGCTGGAAATGGAAAAGATGTCCGAGAAATTCGGCCTTCGGGTAGCCAACGTATTCCACGCCGGCGACGGCAACCTGCATCCGCTGATCCTGTTTGATGCCAACGTGCCCGGTGAATTCGAGCGCACAGAGGCGTTCGGCGGCAGCATCCTCAACCTCTGTGTGGAGGTGGGCGGTTGCATCACTGGCGAACACGGCGTGGGTGTGGAAAAAATCCGCCAGATGGCGGTGCAGTTTAACGACGAAGAGCTGCAGCAGTTCCACGACCTGAAAGCCGCGTTCGACCCCAGGGGCATACTGAATCCAGGCAAGGGCGTACCTGCGCTGAAATTCTGCCAGGAGTATCGCTCTCTTGAGTACAAACAACACAACCATGACACGGTGGAAGTAGCGCATGGCTGATGATTCCGAGGCGTTGAAAAAACAGATTCTGAACGCCCGCAAAAAACACCAGAAGCTCAACATTGTTGGCGGTGGCACCAAAGGCTTTATGGGCCGTGAGTCGGACAGCGATGCCGAGACTCTGAGCCTGGCAGAGCACACCGGTATAGTGGAATATTATCCGGTGGAGTTGATCATGACCGCGCGCGCGGGCACGCCGATATCGGTTATAGAAACCGTTCTGGCGGAAGAAGGCCAGTGCTTGCATTTCGAGCCGCCACGTTTCGGCGACGCCTCAACGCTTGGTGGCACCCTGGCCTGCAACCTCTCCGGCCCGGCCCGACCCTGGTCCGGCTCGGTGCGGGACCAGGTACTGGGTATTCGCCTGCTTAATGGCAAAGGCGAGCACCTGCGCTTTGGCGGCCAGGTGATGAAAAACGTGGCCGGCTACGACGTCTCAAGGCTGCAGGCCGGCGCCATGGGAACCCTCGGAGCAATCACCGAAATCAGCCTGAAGGTTATGCCCATGCCGGCCAGCTCCATGACGCTGGTTGAGGAGATGCCGATCGAAGACGTGGTCAAGTATATGAACCAGCGTGCCGGCGAATCCAAGCCCATCACCGCCGCAGCCTGGGTCGACGGCAAGGTCTACCTGCGGCTCTCCGGCGCGAAATCCGCAGTGGAAGCAACGGCGGAGAAATGGTCCGGCGAGGTGATGGAGCAGGGCGATGCTTTCTGGCAACAGCTCCAACACATGCAGCATGATTTCTTCGCCGGTGACGAGCCGCTATGGCGCTTCTCGGTGGGTTCAACGGCCGTGAATCCGGAACTGGACGGCCCCTGGCTGATCGATTGGGCCGGCTCCCAGCGCTGGTACCGCGGTGAAGCGGACATGGCCCAGATCGAAACCATGGCCCAGCGCGCTGGCGGACAGGTCAGCCTGTTCCGTGGCGGCGATCGTACCGACGAGGTTATGCATTCTCAGCCGCAGGCCTTGCAGGCCATTCAGAAACGTTTAAAGGAATCCTTTGACCCGGACAGCATTTTTAACCCGGGCAGACTCTATAGCTGGCTTTGAAGCAGGCCGCTCCAGAAGTTGAAAGAGCGGCCGGGATGGGGCTTCCGAAAATGTGCGGAGCCATGGATGGCGGAGCCCAAGCGCCCATGGATGGGCTTGTAGCGTTTTTCGGAAGCCCCATTCCGGCCGCGAACACCCCCGAATTCAGCAGACCAGGTAAACCATGCAAACTAACCTAGTTCAACAATTTGCCAACACCGCCGAAGGCCAGGAAGCGGAATCCATCCTGCGGGCCTGTGTGCATTGCGGCTTCTGCACCGCCACCTGCCCAACTTATCAGGAACTGAACGACGAGCGGGACGGCCCCCGTGGTCGCATCTACCTGATGAAGATGTTCCTGGAAGGCGAAGAAGTGACCGAAAAGTCCCGGGAACACCTGGACCGCTGCCTGACCTGCCGGAGCTGTGAAACCACCTGCCCGTCTGGCGTGAAGTATGGTCGCCTGGTGGACATCAGCCGCAACTTCATGGAAAAGGAGATGCCACGCCCGCCACAACAGCGCTGGATTCGCTGGGGCCTGGGCCGTGTTATTCCCAATCGGCAGCTGTTCGGCTTTCTGCTTCGGATGGGCCAGTTTTTCAAACCGGTGCTGCCCGGTGCCCTAGGTGCCAAAGTTCCGCCCAGGAAGAAAGCCAGTCCCTGGCCGGTGTCCAGTCATGATCGCGTTGTGCTTGCCCTGGCAGGCTGCGCACAGCCCTCCGCAACGCCCAACACCAACGCTGCGGCGGCCAGGGTTCTGGACCGGCTGGGCATTACCATGGTGGAAGCGCCCGAAGCGGGATGCTGTGGTGCGGTTAATCATCACTTGTCCGAGCATGAAATTGCTCTGAACGCCATGCGCCGCAACATCGACGCCTGGTGGCCTGCCATTGATGCTGGTGCTGAGGCAATCGTCATGACCGCCTCCGGCTGTGGTGCCATGGTTCAGGATTACGGCCATCTGCTGAAGGACGATCCGGTCTATGCGCAAAAGGCACAGAGAGTCAGCGAATTGTGCACTGACCTGGGTGCTTTCCTGCTTGAACAAGACCTGGACAAGTTGAAGGTGTCGACAAGCCCGGGTAAGGTCGCGTTTCACTGCCCCTGCACCCTGCAGCACGCCATGCAACAGAATGGCGTGGTGGATCAGGTATTGCGCAAGGCGGGGATTGACCTGGCCCAGACCAAAGACAAGCATATCTGCTGCGGGTCCGCCGGTACCTACTCGATTCTTCAGCCGGAACTGAGCCAGCGTTTGCTGAAAAACAAACTGGAAGCGCTTACCATTGATAAACCGGATCGCATCGTCACCGCCAATATCGGCTGTCAGATGCATCTGGAAACCAAATCCCAGGTGCCGGTGCAGCACTGGATAGAGCTGCTGGACGCCTGATCTCAAAACGACACCACAGGGAGCGTGGATATGATGCCAGGACGGCATTTCGTACTTTTGTGCCTACCTTTTCTGGCCCTGCCAGTCACCGCGGAAATGTATACCTGGACTGACGATCAGGGCGTTACCCATTTCTCCGACACAGCGCCTGCCAGACACCAGTCCGAAGCGGTCACGCTGAAGGCGCCTTCCGTCATTCCCATGGCCGGGAATATCCGCCAGAGCGAGAAAGTCAGGGGTATTTACCGGCAGATGCGTCAGAACCGGGAGCGCGATAAATCGTCCCGGGATTCAGTGCCGGACAAGGGCAAGTCAAAAGCTCAGAAGCAGTGCAACAAGCTGGAGCGTCGGCTGGACAAGATCCAGAGTCAGCTGAGGGCCGGTTACGCCAACGATCGCGGAAACAGCCTCAGGCGTCAGCGCAGGGAACTGAGCCAGCAGCACTCCTGGCAGTGCGTGCTGGGCTGATTGGCATCAGCCGAAGCTGGTGGTGACCAGGTAGGCCGTATAGCCCACAAAGCAGGCCAGCAACAGGCTGCCCTCAATACGGTTAATACGGCCTGGCCCCCGGAAACCGTATCCGATCACAAACAGGGACAGCGTCAACGCCGCCATCACCAGAATATCGCGGGATAGGATCTCCGGCGCTATCTGCATAGGGCTGATCACGCCGGCGATGCCGACCACGGCCAGGGTGTTGAACAGGTTGGAGCCCAGAATATTGCCCAGGGCAATGTCGTGCTCGCCCTTGCGGGCAGCAGCAATGGAAGACGCCAGTTCTGGCAGGGACGTACCTACCGCCACGATGGTCAAGCCGATAATAAGATCGCTGACGCCGAATGCCTGGGCAATATCGACGGCGCCCCACACCAGCACCCGGGAGCTCAGAATAAGCAGTAACAGGCCGGCCACCAGCCAGCCCACGGCGGCGCGCAGAGGCATGGGGCGAATCTCCAGCTCTGCGGAAATTTCCGCCGCCAGCGCATCTGATTTTGCGGTCATACCCTGATAGATCGACCATCCGAGCAGCACAGCAAACACGCCCAACAATACCAGCGCATCCACCAGGGTGAGCTCACCATCCCACAGCTGCCAGGCGGCCAGAGCGGTTACAGCAGCGAGTATCGGAAGCTCCTTGCGCATCACCGTTGAATGCACGGCAATAGGGCTGATTATGGCCGTGATACCCAGAATCAGAGCAATGTTGGTGATGTTGGAGCCGTAGGCGTTACCCAGCGCAAGGCCCGGATTGCCCTGGGTTGCTGCCAGTGCGGAGACCACCATCTCCGGCGCGGAAGTGCCAAAACCGACCACCACCATGCCGATCAACAGCGGCGGCATGCCGAAATGGCCGGCGGTTACCGCTGAGCCCTCGACAAATTTGCCCGCACTCCACACCAGAAGTGCCAGGCCGAGCGCAATGGCGAGCAGGGGTAGAAACATGAACATCTCCTGACGTTAGTAGTGGAGCAAACCACGGAATGAATCGCATGTTAGAGAAAACGATCTGATTGTCTATCTCAGCATTTATGCGGATAACGTCGGGTATGGCGGCTGGGCGTGTCCCGTTCAGTGGGTCGCTTCACTGGGTGGCTTCTGATCCATGTCTCTGGACAAGATACTGTCCGCATCCAGTGAGGCAATAGGGATACCGGTGTCACGGGGTATATCTCCGCTGAGCTGCAATGCCATATACCGCAATGCACAGACCCGCAGGAACGACGTGAAGTTGCCGAGATCGTGCCCGGCGTCGATGGATTCATGGTAAAGCCTGGTAATCATCTGGGGCAGATTCATGCCGTCTCTGGCAGCAAGTTCCGTGAGCGCGTACCAGAAGGCATTTTCCATGCGGATACTGGTTACCATGCCGTCGATACGGAGGGAATGGGTGCGGCTGACCCAGAGATCGGAATCCGCGTGGACGAAGAGTTTGCACATGGCGATATTCTCATGAAACCGGGGCCGCGTCACAGCCCCGCTCCTGTTACTTGTCCAGCAGCTTGAAAAACTGTGCCAGCCATTGGGGATGGGCTGGCCATGCCGGTGCTGTAACCAGATTAGCATCAGTCACCGCCGCGTCAACGTCGATGGCCGCGAAGCGACCTCCGGCCAGCTCCACTTCCGGCTGGCAGGCGGGGTAGGCGGAACACTCGCGGCCTTCAAGCACCCCGGCTGCAGCGAGCAACTGGGCACCATGGCAGATGGCCGCCACAGGTTTTTCCGTTTCGAAAAAATGACGAACCAGCTTTTTCACGTCTTCGTTCAGGCGCAGGTACTCCGGTGCACGCCCGCCCGGAACCACCAGCGCGTCGTAGTCCGCGGGGTTGAGCCCGGCGAAGTCAGCGTTCAGGGTAAATCGGTGACCAGACTTCTCAGTGTACGTCTGATCGCCCTCGAAGTCGTGGATGGCTGTGGCAACGGTGTCTCCCGATTTCTTGTCGGGGCATACAGCATGGACCGTGTGGCCCACAGCCTGAAGCGCCTGAAACGGCACCATGGTTTCGTAGTCCTCGGTGAAATCACCGGTGATCATCAGAATCTTTTTGCCGCTCATACCCTTCTCCTTGTGCTTGTTGGTGGTGGCAAATCCACATTACCAAGGGTCTTGCGACAAGGGGTATTAGGGGGATACTACAGTGTTGTTCAAACGGCGGGTGCGAGAAACAAGATAAGCCTACAATGGCAGGCTGTACTTCATCTAGCTTTAGTTCGTAGCTCATTAACAGTCACCGGTACTGATTCGTCCTCCATGTGCTTCCGAGCTTCCTGGAGAAATCGGTAATCCTTAAGTTGCCCTTGCATCCGTTCGAATGTCTCAACAGGTACCATATAAGCCCTTGGCTTATTGTGACTCAGGATCACAACCGGTTCGCCGTTGGCCTGGTTGAGCACCTCATTCGGATTAGCTTTCAGCTCTGAAGTCGTGGCCGCAAGCATCGCAAATAGGCTTTTCATCTCTTATCTCGCCTCTTGTGTCGTCACTCATTTTCGTCATAGCCCTCTCACCACTAAACTTCACTCGGCCTATCACTAACGGCAACTTTCATCGTTTCTTAAACACTTAATAGGTTATAGTCGTAACTGGGATCGTTAAAAAGATCTAAAAATGGGTCCTTTCCGGAGTCGTGGGTTAATATAGTGGTATAAAATCAAAATTCGCCCTTAGGGAGACTCTGAATAAGTCTCGAAATCAGCGATAATACGGCCATCGCCAACCGCATAGGATTCGTTGCCACCATGGATCAAATCACCTTCTCCGAAGCCGAGTACCAGAACAAGAAGCGCAAGAC
>Ga0207884_1000333_pt1 | contig 32397 bp, 33 predicted proteins | sample MalvirmetaMSP144_FD_184236 | JGI IMG/M metagenome (GOLD analysis project Ga0207884, IMG submission 184236) | Marine viral communities from the Deep Pacific Ocean - MSP-144 (SPAdes) | ecosystem: Environmental > Aquatic > Marine > Oceanic | place: Pacific Ocean | collected 2011-07-08 | reverse complement strand
AATACTCCGCCCATCTTCTCCCATTCTCTCCATTAACTCATGCTTTGAATCAAAGAGCTTAAAAGATTTCATTAGTTCTTGATTTGCTTCATTACTTCCTCAATCGCACGATCCAATTGTGGGTCTTTACCAGTAAGGCGATCTTTAAAATTCATGTTCACCAAAATATCTGGGCTTACCCCTTCGCTTTCTAAGTTTTGGCCATCCATGGTATAGCAACCCCAAGATGGAAGTCGATAAGAAGAGCCATCCACTAGCCTTGCTGAACTCGTGAATATAATCCAGCGATAGGTTTCCGTACCAATAATTTTACCCAAACCCAATTCTTTAAAGCCAGCCGCTGTCATTTCTGCATCGCTCAAGGATTGTTCGTTAATAAGCAAAACCATTGGTTTAGCACCAGCGCCAAAATTGGCCTGAGTGGTAAGCTTTCCTTCACGGAATTTCCATTTCAAATAAGGTTTTTGAGAAAGGAATTTAAGTACTTCGTCATGAACGTTTCCGCCTGTGTTATATCTCAAATCCAAAATAAGCCCATCACGATTATAGCCTTCAGATGTCATTTCTATCAAGAAATCCTCAAGCGAACCCGTACTCATATTTTTCATATGTACATACGCCACTTGATCCTTTGTGGCTTCATCCACACGTTTTTGGTTGTCGTCTATCCATTCGTCATACAGGTTATTTCTAAGCGCGCCCATGCTCGATGGATGTACTTTTACTTCTAATTCTTCCTTCCCTCTTTTTATACCCAAGGTAATTTCTTCATCTACAGAAGGCTTAGAAAGGTAATATTCCCGATTCATTTTAGGGTTAATAGCTTCTCCGTTGATCGAGGTAATCACATCCCCCTTTCTGATGTTTTTATCTGAATAATCTGAAGGGCCTTCGCTCACCACCTTGGTGATTTCATACGGATTCTCATTAGAGAAAAGTACACCTAGGTTTAAGCTCTGAGTGTTGTAATAGGTGCGCTCTTCACCTCCGCCAGAGTTGAAACCCATGTGAGAAGAATTCAATTCACCCAATAAATCATTGAGGAGCACGCGTAATTCTGCTCTACTTTTTACATGGGGAAGAAATTGAGCATATTGGGTTTTAAGCTTAGCCCAATCGGCTCCATGAAAAGTTTCATTGTAAAAATTCTCCTCAATACCAGCCCAGGTTTCATCATACATCTGGTCAAATTCGTTTCTCAGAGATTTTCTGAAAGTGAAATCTGTTTCAATGTCTGTAAGCTTGTTTTGACTCAAATTCAGTTTGCTGATAGAGCCGCCATTGATTAAATAGTGGTTCTTTTTCACTGCTAGAATTTCGCTGCTGGCTCTATTCGAACCCGCTATTTTCTCCGTTTTATTCCTTTCAAAATCCTCAAGGGTAGTCATCCAAAGACCTCGTTGGTTTTCATCGTGATTGGAAGAGTAAATCACATAAGTTTTATCGCCAGACTTGATGACATTGGGACTGCTTTGTGTTCCGAAATTGGGGCTAATGCGCTCCAAGTTTCGTAACCAGTTTTGATCGAAATCAATGTTGACAACTACTTTACTACTGTCGCTCTTCTTGTCTTTTTCAAAAACTTCGTCTAGCTTATCAGATTTAAAGCCCTCTTCCTGACGAGAAAGCGGCACTCGATACACCCTTCCATCTTCCAAACCAAAAGGATAACTCGGCTTGGTTCGGTTAGAAACAAAGTAGAGGTATTTGCCATCTGGCCCCCAAAATGGGCTCGATTCGGTTACGCCAGTTTGGGTATAATTGGTTAATTTTTTTGTAGGAAGGTGATAGATATAGATGTCATCTTCAAAATCATTTTTCACATTGAAGGCAATGTATTGACCATCAGGAGAAAACCTTGGTTGTGAATTATAAAGACCCCAAAGTTCTTCATTTGCAATAGTTTCGCTTTTCAAAGTGCCTAAATCAAGCAAACGCACTTCGTTTATTCCACTGAAATAAACCGCCTGCGTTCTCTCATTATTCATTTCTAAGTTTCTATCAGATTGGTCGTCTTGCGTTAGCTTCTTTTCTTTGGCTTGGTCATCCGAAGCATCTATGGTAAAAAGGTTCGTATATCCCTTCACCGTTTGAGTGTACAGTAAAGTTTGATTATCCTTAAGCCATTTCACCTCAATCACCCTCTCCTTCGGGTTGGTCTTTATTTGCTTGATGAATTTTCCGCTGATATCTGAAACAAAGAGTTCCCCTCTAGAAACAAAGGCCATTTTCTTTTCATCTGCGGAAACATCAAAGGCCGATACATTTCCCTTTGTGTTGAAATTGGTAGTTTGAGCCAATGTTGAATTCTGGAAAATTGAAATCTTTACCTTCTCACTTTTCTTGCTCGCTACATCGTAAACGTATAATTGGTAATCTCTTTCAAATACTATTTTGCCTCCATTGGCATTTACCTGAGGTGTTTTTATTGAAGTGTTAAAACTGGTAAGGTTGCTTTTAGCTCCGTTTTGCAACGTATATAAATTGTATTGCTCATTCAGCTCATCCGACACAAAATACAAGTTGCCTTGGCGATCAATCGTAGCCCACATGTCTTTACCATCGTAATTCGTATGTATCTTAAATTCGCCAGTCTTCGAATTATATGATTTGATTTCAGGATTGAAAGCTCCTTTATATCGCTTACGCGCTACTTGATTACTGCTTTCCCAACTTTCATTAAAATAAATAGCACCATTTGGGTGAATCGTCAAGTTATGTGGCCAATTAAAGAAGTGTTCGAATAATCGTTTTGGAGTGCCTCCATCAATGCTTATCGAATAGGCTGAGCGACTATTATATCTGCTCGATTGAAAGTAAATGGTTTTACTGTCCCACGACCAAGCTTCCATTTGGTCGCTTGAAGAGTTGAAAGTAAGTTGCTTAATTTCTCCTCCACCATAAGGCATTAAGTAAATGTCCGTATTTCCATATTGTTCCGAAGAAAAGGCAATCCACTTGCCATCTGGGCTTACGCGCGGATAACTTTCATTCCCGTCCATGGCAGTAATTCTAGTGGCCGTACCACCATTCGTAGTCACTTTCCACAAATCACTATCGTAAGAAAAAATGATTTCGGAACCATCAGGGTTTAAGCTTGGAGTTGAAGCAAAATACACATCGCTTTGGGCATGAAGTGCCGTTGCAAAAATTAGGAGAACGAGTATAGAGTAAGCCTTTTTCATACAAAATTGATTCAAAATGGAAACACATCACATGGCATAACTTTACTTACACCATGTGACTAGTCATTAAATGTATCAGATTTGTACTTTACTTTCAAACGTCCGCCTTGAATCGTTTTGCTTTTGAGTCAAAACACCCATTGAGTTTAAAAACTCAAGCTTAATCTTTGGCGAATAACTGATCGATATCTTTAAATGCTTTAAACTCTAAAGCGTTTCCGTCTGGGTCCAGAAAAAACATAGTAGCCTGTTCTCCTGCTTCGCCTTTAAAGCGGATGTAGGGCTCTATAACGAAATGTATTTTCTCTTTCTTTAACCGCTCCGATAAATCCATCCATTCGCCCCAATCTAATACTACACCAAAATGAGGAACAGGAACATCATGCCCATCTACTGGGTTAGACTGAGCGTTGTCTGCCCCGTGGTTTTTAGCAGTTGTGTGAATGACGAGTTGATGTCCAAAAAAATTGAAATCAACCCACTTTTCTGCGCTTCTTCCTTCAGCGCAACCTAAAGTTTGGCCATAAAATTCTCGGCATAGCGCTAAGTTTTGTACAGGAATAGCCAAGTGAAATGGATTAAGTTTTCTCATATTTCTTTTTCTTACAAAGATCTTTTGAGATAGCCTCATTCTAAAATTGATTGAATTGCCTAAGTTTGATATTTCGATTCTATGAATGGTTTTATTAACCAATAACAGTTGATTCAATGATTGATACTTTAGACTTAAAAATACTGAAGGTTTTAGAGAAAAATTCGAGACTCTCATTTGCCGAAATCGGAAGACTTGTAGGCTTTTCTCCATCTGCCACAAGAGAGCGAGTACAAAAGCTAGAAGAGAAAGGGGTGATCTCTAACTATACAGTAGAAATCAATAGCCGTTTACTCGGCTACGATATTGAGGCCTTTATTTCTGTGAAGGTTTTCCATGGCAAACTGAAGTCTTTTCTAAGTGTTGTTGGCACTTACCCAGAAGTTAAAAAAGCCTATAGAATAACTGGCGGCCAAAATGTTCAACTTGAAATCATCGCAAAAGACAGACTACAGTTACAGCGACTCATTGATAAAATTATGGAATACGGTGATACGCTCACTCAGCTCATATTATCAGAAGTAGAAATAGACAAAGAAAAAACTACTTACACAATCTCGAAGTAAGTAAGCTCTAAACCTCATAAAACAAGGTTCAGAAGTGTTCCCTAATCCGCAAAAAATCCGATCTTCGAGTGTGGAAAATTACTCAACAGGCATACAAGCAATTCGGCAATCAGGATTTATTCGAAAATCACAACAACTCATATTAATGCTCTGTTTTTTGAGTATCGCCCTTTATGCTAAATCGCAGACTGGTTTGATACTGCTAGGCTCTAATTCTGAACCTGTTGAAGGGGCTTTGGTATATGTTTTAGGTACTGACCAAGTAAAAGTAACTGATCAGCGGGGAATGGTAATCTTAGAGATTTCCGAAAACAGCAAAGTGAACATTACCCATGTAGGCTTTAAAACGCTCGAAATTGAAGTGATTGCAGACTCTTGGAAAACCTTGACATTAACACCCAACACTACCGACTTACAAAGTGTAGAGGTAGAAGGCTTTTTAGAAAACCGAGATTTAAGCGAACAAGCCGGAGCAATTTCTACCTTAGGGCTCAGAGATTTACAGCGTTTCGATCAAAGCTCTTTGGTGCAAGCCATAAACTCCGTGCCTGGTATTCGTTTTGAAGAAAGAGCAGGAGCTAGTTATCGTATTTCCATTAGGGGCAGTTCAGTCCGTTCTCCTTTTGGTGTGCGTAATGTAAAGGTGTATTGGAATGATATTCCCTTTACCGAACCAGGGGGAAACACCTTTATCAACCTGCTAGACCTCAATAATATTTCTGGAATTGAAATTATTAAAGGCCCTGCAAGTAGTATTTATGGAGCAGGAACAGGCGGTGTAATAAAGTTAAGAAGTACAGTGCCGGGCGATTTGAACAATAGCATTCAGGCGTCAGCAGCCGTGGGTTCATATGGCCTATTAAAGTCAGGTATGATTTTCAATCAGCTGAGCAGCAAAAACAGTCTAACCGTAAAGGCTAACATTCAGAAATCAGACGGCTACAGAGATCATAATGCCATGGATAGAAGAAATCTAGAAATGGATGCGCTGTTTTTCCCCAATAGCAAGCAGACACTCTCCATTTCAATGCTTTATTCAAATCTATTTTATGAAATACCAGGCGCACTAAACCCTTTGCAAAGAAGCGAAAACAGAAGGCAATCTAGGCCGGGAAGTATTGAAAAAAATGCTTCTATTGACAATCAATATTGGCTAATGAAAATAGGGCAAGAACTAGAATGGGGAAAAGGATGGAAAGGAAAGGTGTCAATTTTTGGTTCGAAAATGGACTTCGAAAACCCTTTTATTCTTGACTATAAACAAGACGAACAGGATATTTTTGGTGGAAGAATGGAAGTGAGCCGAAGTGTAATTTTCGCTGGCAAACCTGCCAGTTTTGTAGTTGGAGGTGAATTTCAAAAGTCTTCTTTCTTGGGTAAAAACTTTGGTAATGTAATGGGGCAGGCCGACACTATTAATTTTGAGGATGACATCACTTCAAAGCAGTCTATCGTTTTTGGATCGTTCCGAATTGAACCCATAAAAGACCTTTTTGTTACCGCGGGCCTCAGCCAAAATGCATTGAACTATGACATTAATCGCTTGGTAGATAAAGTGAACAATAACCCAACACAATTCAACAAGAAATTTGAAACGGTATGGTCGCCAAGGCTGGCAATTTCAAAAAAAATAAACCCAGACCTCTCTGTTCATTTTAGCGTTTCACAAGGTTTTTCTCCCCCTACTACAACAGAAGTTAGAACCAACGAAGGCAGTATCAACCGTGATATTGAACCAGAAAAAGGCACTAATTATGAATGGAATGTTCGTGGCAATTTATTTGATACTCGCCTATCATTCGATATGGCCATTTTCAGGTTCGACCTAAAAGAATCCATTTCCTCCTACACCAATAATGATGGGGTAGTGCTTTTCAGAAATGCAGGAAAAAACATTCAGCAAGGCTTAGAATTTCAGCTTTTGGGCCAATGGGTTAAAAATGCAGAGCAGCCTTTGCAAAACTTAAGTACTTCCCTCTCATACACCTTTCATGCCTTTGAGTATAAAAACTATATTAATGATGGGGATGATTTTTCTGGAAATGCCTTACCCGGAACGGCTCAAAATGTAGTGAATATGCAGGTAAACGCCAGTTTCATTTATAACCTAAATGTTAACCTAAGCTATCATTACTCAGATGCTATTCCACTAAACGATAGCAATACCGTTTACTCTAGGCCTTACAACCTCTGGAATATGAATTACAGCTATAAGATTCCGAAAAAGAAAAAAACGCAGTGGGAAGTATTCGGTGGTGTAAATAATATTTTTGATGTAGACTACAGCTTGGGCAATGACCTCAATGCATTTGGTAACCGCTACTTCCAGCCAGCCCCAGAAAGAAATTACTTTATTGGAGCCAAACTAATACTTTCACATTAAGGTCTACTGAATTAGTGCCCCTCTTCTAAGCGATCGATACGCTTATTTACAGCCTTCAGCTCTTCCTGTACCTCAGCTAGGGCTTTTTGAAGGTCTGAATTATGGGGTTTTCTGACTTTGTATTCTCCAGCTGAATCAGCAACCATCAATCGATTTTCATCAAGTAACATTTCACCCTCTCCAGTAATTAGCCAGTTCAGGTCAATGTTCTCATATGATTCTTTGAGTTTGATATAGAAATCGTGGCTAGGAGAAGTACGTCTACCTTTCTCAGAAATTATGTTATACACAGCAGTTCGGCTAAAATCAAGCTGTTCTGCAAGAGAGTTCACAGATAAACCAAAATGTTTCATTAACAACTCTATGCGATCATTTACTGACATAAGTAAAAAATTATTCTCATATGTTTGTAATTGTAATCAAATGATTACATATTTGTTTGTGCAATTGCTAATTGCAACCAAGACATAAATTCTAACTATAGTAAAAAAGCATTAGTAAAGAATTAATCTACAGTAGTTTAAGCAGGTAAACAATGACTATCCTTTTGTCCGTACCAGTAGTTCTCTAACGTCTACGTCCAAAACTGCGGCAATAGTGAAAAGAGTATCCATTGTTGGCTGCATATCATTGGTACACCAACGCGATACAGTAGTGATGTTCTTTCCTGTTTGCTGAGAAAGCCAATTATTTGATTTTCCCTTCTCTGCTAAAACTGCTTTTATACGATTATAGATTTTCTTTTCGGCCATAAACTTATCGTTAAACACACATTATTGGCCAAAATAAGAAATTAATAATTAGCATTTGACAACATTGGTTATCGTATAAGTAAAATAATATATCGTATAATAAACTATTAATTGTGTTTAACGATAATAATTATAAATTTGGTTAAATATTACAAATGTTAAAGCTAATCGTTATGGATAAAAAAGCCCTTGCCCTTCATCTTATAAAACAAGACCTTAAATATCGTCAAATGGTAGTAGCCCAAAATAGCGTGGGTATTCATTTGGAGTTTCATCCCGACTTAGTACGAGTTATCCGCGCTTTAATGGGGCATTCTAATGTTCAAACCATAGACGCTTGGGCCGATGTATATGTGCAAGGAATGGCCAAGGTAGAAAAGGTATCTTGGGGTGATGAGGCAGGGCTTTATATTGTGGCACTAAACATTTATAAATCACTAGAAGGATTTAACTGATTTATGTGCAAATGTTTTTAACCTCAATTATTCGGGCAGTTTACATTAAAACTTAATTCCTATTTCGAGGGCAAAAAGCCTGTTTTTAAGGGTAAGTTCATCGTAACTGTCGTTTTGAGTTTTCACCTGATTAATAAAACCAAGGTTATAGAAAAGGCCTGCGTAAACACGTGTATTAACACCAATAGTTCTTTCTAAACCTCCACCAAAATTACCTGCTAAATCAAAGCTTCTAAACTCACGAATGAGGTCAGAGTTATCTGATTTAGGAGAATTACTCAAACGTATTTCGGGTACAAGACCAAAATTAAAATAAACCTTTGTATCAAGGATTACCTCGTTTGTGTAAAGCTTTAATAAGGCCGGAATCTGTAAAAACTCTTGGCTAAAACTAGCAGCTCCCGTTATGTTGGCAATGCTATTGGTTGATCGGGCAGTTATGCCAAAATCTTTGGAAGCATAATTAATTCCAGCGCTGAAAAAGTAATTTTCTTGAAACTGGTAATCCACAAAAGCACCAATCAAAAACTGAACAGACGAACCGTCATCATCATAATTAGTGCTTGTGCCCTCTGTGCTTGGTTTTGAGTAAGTAAGCGTAGGTCCTAATTTGATACCAATATTATAATCTTGCGCTAAAGCTGATATGCTAAACAATGATAATAGAACGGCTGCAAAAGTGAATTTCCTCATGGGGAATAAAATAAATGAATACTTTTGTCATTTAAAATTAAGTATGAACAAAAGCTGGATTATAAGTTTCGTTTTCCTATTGGTGATGGCTTGTGGTAAGGACGATCCCTGCAAAGACATCCCAAATATAGCCCTTGATTTAGACTATGTGAGTTTGATTGATCAAATTCATTCAGTAGAAGATACTGCAGCTTTAAGTGCTTTTTTAGAAGCCAACCCCATTGTACGCGATTACTTTTTTCTAGCCGCAGACTATCCATCAAAGTCCGAAATGCTCACTGAGGTTTTCAACCTGATAAAAAACCCATTTGTAGATACGCTGTATCAGCAAACCAAGCAGATTATAAACGAAGCCCAATTAGAACAGGATTTAGAAACAGCCTTTAAACGTATCAAGTCTTATTATCCTGAATACAAAGTACCTAAAGTTCAAACCGTTTATTCCGCCTTTGGTAATGATGTGTTCTTCTCCGATTCATTGGTAGTGATAGGATTAGATTATTACTTGGGTCCAGAAGCTTCTTATCGACCAAATGTGTACGACTATTTAGCGGTAAGGCTAACTCCTGAGCACCTTGTACCTCACATTGTTCAGTTTAGTTCTTTAAAATTTAATGACACTAGCGAAGACGCTGAACGTACTATTTTGGATGAAATGATTTACTATGGAAAAGCCCTTGAATTCACGAAAACTATGTTGCCTTGTCTGTCTGATAGTTTGATTATGGGTTATGATGGCGAAACATTAGCCTCTTCAATACGCAGCGAAGGTTTTCTGTGGTCGTATTTTGTTGATAATGCTTTGTTATACGACAAGAGCCCGCTTAACCTGACAAAATACATCGATGAACGTCCGGGAATTCCAGAAATCGACCCTATTTGCCCAGGCAGAATTGGCCAATGGATAGGCTGGCAAATTGTTCAGAAATATCAAGAAGAAAACGATTTAGACTTTACTGCGCTTATGAAGCTCACTGACGCTAATGATGTTCTGCTGCAATCAAGATATAGGCCTAGAAACAATTAAGCCCTCTTAGTCGACTCTAAAACATTAATCAATTTCTGCACTTGCAGCCTTTTTGAATAAAGTCTTTCCGCCACTATTCGAGCGTTGTTTTTATAGATTTCTAAACGTGTAGAGTCCTCCATGTACGGAACAATCTGCTTTATGAAATCACTAGGGTCTTCTGGATTAGTATAAAAACCGCATTCATTTTCTTCTACTAAGTCTTTTGTCCAGCCAGTTGAGTTTACAATAGTAAGCTTACCAGAAGCTAGGCTATCAAACATTTTATTAGGACTGTTGGTACCCAAAACAGGAATGTTGGCAAAAGAGACATAGGTAGCATCGGTTACATTCAGTATTCTTCGCACTCCTTCTTTATTCTGGTGCCCATAAAACTCTACATTACTGACCTTTTTCAAATAAGCCTCAAGCTTAATTTGATGCAGTTTAGCTCCTTCCCCTACTATTTTAAACTTAATGTTCAGTCCTTTTTTCAAACACCCTTCGGCTATATTAAGCAAGAACTCTAGGTGATTTGTAACACCAATACTGCCCAAATAGGTAACAACAAAGGCATCATTTACATGGTAAAAAGATGTCAATTTTGGATCTTTTAGCTCCTTACTAAAGAATTCGCAGTCGGCCATATTCGGAATCATGTGCACTTCCTTTTCTGGAACTACTTCTTTGATCCAATCTTCCATGCCAGGTGAAAGCGCAATAATCTTATCTGCGTGCTTGTATATTTTAGCTTCAAGCGCATAAAGCCGCTTTTTTAACCAGCTTGCCTTGATTGCCCCAATCTGAATAGGAGCTGTAGGCCATAAATCGCGTACTTCAAAAATATAGGGTTTGCGCAATTTCTTCTTTAACCAAAGGCCTATCAAGCCTACTGTTAATGGCGTGGAAGTCAAATAAGCTAAATCAAAGCTTAACTGCTCTTTTGAGATCAGTTGCTTGGCCTTCTTTTGAAAAGAGTAGAAAGAAAAAATGCGTTTAAGAAAACCTAAGTCATTGCTATAATAAACAGGCAAGTAATGGACTGTAATGCCATCAATTACGGTTTTCTGATAAATGCCTTCATTATGGCTTGTAATCATTTCAACCTCAAAACCCTCGTCCACCAAGCCTTTGGCCAAGTAGTAAGAGCGAATGGCTCCACCCTCTTGGGGCGTTTTAAAATATTGGTGGATATACAGAATTTTCATAGTGAATAGTCAACTGGCCTAACGCACAATTCCTTCTTTTTTCTCAAAATAACGGCAAAAAGAAGTTAACGCACATGATTCACACTTCGGTGTTCGCGCCAAGCAAGTATAGCGACCATGCAAAATTAACCAATGGTGGGCTAAGGGAATTACTTCTTTAGGAAGATGGCTTACCAACTGTTTTTCAACGGCCAGCGGAGTATTGGCATTCTGATTTACCAAACCCAATCTTTTTGACACCCTGAACACATGCGTGTCTACCGCCATACTGGGCTGATTCCAAATTACAGAAGTAATCACATTGGCTGTTTTTCTGCCCACACCGGGCAGTTTCTGTAAATCTTCAATGGTTTCAGGAATTTCAGAATTAAAATCTTCCACCAACATTTTGCCCAAGCCTAAAAGGTGTTTGGTTTTATTGTTGGGGTATGAAACGGTTTTTATGTACGGGAAAAGCTCATCAAAATGAGAAGCCGCTAAATGTGCAGGGGTAGGGAAATCTTGAAACAATTTGGGCGTAACCATATTGATTCGTTTGTCGGTGCATTGCGCACTCAAGACCACAGCCACGAGCAGTTCGAACGGATTGCCATATTGCAGTTCCGTTTCGGCCTGTGGTTGGTTCTCACTAAAGTATGCTATAAAAGCCTCGTATCTCTGCTTCCTCGTCATGCCCCTAAATTAGGCTATTTCAAGGAATGAAGGTCATAGGATTTAGAGTAACTCAGTATTTTGTCGATAGTCGACTCAGAAGGTACTCGTTCAGCTGCTGTAATAGACTTCACTGTTTGCTCAAGTTCATGCAACTCATGCGCTAGCGAGCCATTTAAAATGGCAGCAGTTTGAATTTCGATATTTTCTTCTGTGTCGGTCTCCTGATACATGTATCTGATCAGGTCATTCTGGGTAGATGTTCTTATCATACGCAACGTTCATTTTGTCCATCTTTTTTCTAAGATTGATGAGCGCATAACGCATACGACCAAGGGCGGTGTTGATACTAACATCTGTTACTTCAGCAATTTCCTGAAAGCTCATTTGCATGTAGTGCCTCATCATAAGAACTTCTCGCTGTGAGTCGGGTAGTTCTTTTATTAACTCCCTAAGTAACGCGTGTGTATCTTCTTTTATTTGACGATCCTCGATAGATTCTTCAGAAAACTCTAAACTGTTGAACACATTGCTACCATCTTCCATTACAATAGTCGGGTATCTCTTGGCCTTTCTAAAGTGATCAATCGCTAAATTATGTGCGATTCGGCTCACCCAAGGTAGAAATTTACCTTCTTCATTGTAACGTCCAGACTTTACCGTATTCACCACTTTTACATAAGTTTCCTGCAATAAATCTTCTGCAAGATCATGGTCTTTTACAATCATATAGATTGTAGTAAAGATTTTGTTTTTGTGACGAAAGACTAATTCCGCGAATGCGTCTTCATTACCGTTTTTGTATAGCGATATCAATTGGCTATCGCTTACTTCGTACTTCCTCATGTTAGTTATTGTTAGGTCTAAGTAGAGGTTTATATCATACGGTAATGTTTAGTTTTTAGAAATGGATTAATAATATTAACAATCTCAAATGTATTCATTCAAATACAGATTACAAATATTTGATCGTAATTTTTGATTTTCAAGCTTCGAGCGAAAGCTCTTTTCTTTATCGCAAAATATTACTCAAGTATAATGCCAGACTTTAGAATTTAATTCTGAAAAAGGTAATTATTTTTCAATTAACAATTAGTTGCTAGCTCTGTTATCTTTGCAATCTTATGAATTCAACAACACTTGACCGCCCTACCCCTATTGATGACCTGAACCCCAGAGAGTTCATTATTATAAAAGGGGCCAGGGTAAATAACCTCAAAAGTGTCGATGTGGCCATTCCAAGGAATAAACTGGTAGTGGTTACTGGCCTTTCTGGTTCTGGAAAATCATCACTGGCTTTCGATACGCTTTTTGCGGAAGGGCAGCGCATGTATGTGGAAAGCTTGAGTTCATATGCCCGCCAGTTTTTAGGCCGAATGGAAAAGCCTGAGGTAGATTATATCAAAGGTGTTTCGCCTGCCATTGCCATTGAGCAAAAGGTGAATACGCGCAATCCTCGCTCTACAGTAGGTACTACTACCGAAATTTACGATTACCTAAAATTACTTTTTGCCCGAATTGGAAAAACCTACAGTCCTGTAAGTGGAAAAGAGGTAAGTCGTGATAGTGTAACCAGTATTGTAGAATTTTTGATGGCCAAAGAAGAAGGCACCAAGGTGATGATTCTTTGTCCTCTGATTCAGAAAGAAGAACGTAGTGTAGTAGAAGAACTGAACCTCTTGCTGCAAAAAGGCTATACCCGTGTGGTAGCCAAAGGCGAACCTTATTTTATAGAAGATTTACTCAAGGACGAAAAAGACATTGTTTCCAAAGACTTAGAAATCTTAATTGATAGAGGGGTTGTGGCCCATAATGAAGATACGCAATTCCGTTTTTCAGATTCGGTACAAACCGCCCTTTTCGAAGGTCAAGGCGATTGTATTATTGAGGTGATTGGTGAGGGCCGAACGGCTTTTTCAGACAGGTTTGAAGCGGATGGAATTCTATTCGAAGAACCAAGCGTTAACCTATTCACCTTTAATAATCCCTTTGGCGCTTGTAAACGCTGCGAGGGTTTTGGTAAGGTTTTGGGAATTGATATTGACTTAGTAATTCCAGACAAATCGCTTTCGGTTTATGAAGGAGCCCTTGCCCCTTGGCGTAGCGAAACCATGAATAAATGGCTTCAGCCGCTACTAAAACACGGAATTGAGTTCGATTTCCCTATTCATAGAACTTATGCTGAACTGACGGAGAAAGAGAAAGAGCTGCTTTGGACAGGCAACAAATACTTTAAAGGGCTCAATAAGTTCTTTGAACACTTAGAGTCTAAAAGTCACAAGATTCAATACCGCGTAATGCTTTCACGCTACCGTGGTCGTACCGACTGCCCAGAATGTAAAGGGACGCGATTAAGGAAAGATGCTGCTTACGTAAAACTGGACGGAAAGAGCATTACCGACATCGTACTAATGCCTGTAAAAGAGGCCGCAGTTTTCTTCGATAAGCTTCCGCTTACCGCGCATGAAGAAAAAATTGCCAAAAGATTACTTCAAGAAATTCAGAACCGACTCGAATATTTAGGCCGAGTAGGCTTAGGTTACCTTACCCTCAACCGATTGACCAGCACTTTGTCGGGCGGAGAGTTTCAACGCATTAAACTGTCTACTTCTTTGGGAAGCGCCTTGGTCGGTTCCATGTATATTTTGGATGAACCGAGTATAGGCCTGCATCCTCGCGACACCGACCGATTGATTTCTGTTTTGCTTACCCTGCGCGACTTGGGAAATACCGTTGTGGTAGTAGAGCACGAGGAAAAAGTAATGCAAGCGGCTGACCAAATCATAGATATTGGGCCCGATGCTGGATCTCATGGTGGTGAATTAATTTTCCAAGGCACAATTGACGAATTGGTTCAGAATGGCACAGGCCATACCGCCAATTATTTGAGCGGAAGAGAAAAATTGCCTATTCCTGAACACAGAAGAAAATGGAGAGACGCGCTTAAAATAAAAGGCGCAAGAGAAAACAACCTCAAAAACGTGAGTGTCGATATTCCTTTGGACGTGCTGACCGTAATTACGGGGGTAAGTGGTTCGGGAAAATCTACCTTAGTAAAGAAAATTCTTTACCCTTCGTTGGGTAAAATGTTAGGTACCGTAGGTGAGCAAACAGGTAAAATGGATGCACTTGAGGGCGACACCAAAAAGGTAACCCAAATCGAATTCATCGACCAAAACCCAATTGGCAAATCATCCCGCTCAAACCCAGTTACCTATGTAAAAGCTTATGACGCCATCAGGGCTTTGTATTCCAATTTACCTCTGTCGAAGCAACGTGGTTATAAGCCTGCATTTTTCTCCTTTAACGTAGATGGTGGTCGTTGCGAAACTTGCCAAGGTGAAGGTGTAGTGAAAATTGAAATGCAGTTTATGGCCGACATTCAGCTGACTTGCGAAAGCTGTAAAGGCAAGCGTTTCAAACAAGAAATTCTAGAAGCCACCTATAACGACAAAAGCATTGCCGATGTATTGGACATGACCATTGATGATGCTATGGACTTCTTCGCCAATGAAAAAGCAGTGCATAGTAAGCTGAAGCCGCTGCAAGAAGTGGGCTTGGGCTATATCCGTTTGGGGCAGTCATCTAATTCGCTCAGTGGAGGCGAAGCGCAAAGGGTTAAACTGGCTTTCTACCTAGGAAAAGGCAAATCGAATGACAAAGAACACATTCTTTTCATTTTTGATGAACCGACCACAGGTCTTCATTTCCATGATATTAGTAAATTGATGAAAGCCATAAACGCACTGATTGAGCAAGACAATTCCGTCATTATTATTGAGCACAATACCGAAGTCATCAAACTAGCCGACTGGATTATTGACCTTGGCCCAGAGGGTGGACAAGAAGGGGGAAACATCACTTTTACAGGCACCCCCGAAGAAATGGTCAAACTCAAAGACAATTACACCGCGCAGTATTTGGCTGTGGATATGGATAAATAAAACTTCTCACCTTAAGGCATTTTCTGGATTGCATGTCAAATTATAAGCTGGCCAGTGACTGTTATACATGATATATCATTTATACATCATAAATATATTCATCCGCACCGTTGTAATCAATAAGCGCAAATGAGAAGTTTCATTATATTATCAATATTAATTCTCTTAGTAAGCTGCAATAGAAGGCTGACTTCAAGCATTGACATTGCTGATGAAAACAAATACGAAATAATCAAAAGCAACTTCACTGGCAACTCAGAACTAAAAGAAGAAAACTTTTCGAACGGCCAGACAAGAGAACGTGGTAAATACGCATATGATGAAGAGAATGTCTTAAGTACTTTGAAGGTTGGTGAGTGGTCTTATTTTTATGAAAATGGACAACTGAGGTCGACTGGAAAGTATAACATAGGAACATACATCCAATGCTGTTTTTCAGGAGCTTGTAAGCAGTTCTACAACTACAAAATCGGTATTTGGAAATATTACTATCCAAACGGGCAACTTATGGCAACAGGTGAATATGAGATTAAGCAGCTTCATGTTGACACAAGTTGTAAAGGCGGAGATGATATACCATTCGGTTTAACATCTCCACAATGGAAATATTTTAACGAACAGGGTGAATCTATTCAACCAACCGTAGAACTGATACTTAAACTTGAAACTATTAAAACTGGAGGAAATACTATGGCATATTACTTCTACCCGAACCCAAATAAAGAAAGTATCGAAATGGAGTTTCAAAAATGAAAAAGGCTATAACATATGCTATAATTGAATGGGGATTCACCTGTCAAGATATTTTCATGGGGTGGGAACGTTCACAAGAACTAATGAATTAGAATCTAAACTAAAAGTTTAACAATGACGCTTATGACGTATATTCAAAGTTACCTATGAGCTCTCCTCCGATGAAAATCGAGAAGTTAAACAAAACATTTGATCGCTGGATCATACCATTTTTTATTGCGGCAGTGACAGCCTTTGCTTTAGGGTCTTTATATAACTTGACTCTCGGTATTGATGACCTCATTCGAGTTGACGGAAAAGTACAGACGATTCGAGTTGAAGAAGAAAGGGATAACAGGGGTAGGAGTAACTACAACTTTTATGTCTATCTAACTAGTGGCTCAAAGTTTAAAATCATGGATGATTATCTGTTTGAAAGTTATCGAAACTCTATTCAACGAACAGTTCAATCAGGAGACAGTGTAACAATCTATAGACGAACTCAAAAACAGACAAACTTAGGTCTAGGAACAATTAACTTGATCTATCAGCTTGAACATAAAAATCGAGTTTTAATGCCTTTAAACGTAATGCGTCAAAACTTCAAATGGCTCTTGATCTTTGAAGTTTTACTGTTAGCTGGACTCTCTACTGCCCAAATAATTAGAACAAGAAAAAAGAAAAAAGACTAAAGACAAGAAGCGCTGAAGCCCCTATTCCCTTATCACTCCTCAACGCATTTGCTGTTTTAGTGAAAAAATCTCCTCTCTGACAAATCCTATTACTCAACCGTTACCAATTTGGTAACTTTTGATTATCTTTGTCGTAGATAGAATGAAAAATGAGAGTAATCGCTAAAAAGATACTTCGTGATTTCTGGGCCATACATGCTGATTCTGAAGACCAACTAAAGACTTGGTACAAGGAAGCTTCGAAAGCATCGTGGAGCAACCCCAATGATATCAAAGAAGAATATGCAAAAGCGAGCATACTCAAAGCTGGACGAATTGTTTTCAATATCTGTGGAAACAAGTATCGGTTGGTGGTAGATATTAACTACTTAAGGCAATGGGTTTTTATTAGATTCATTGGGACGCATTCTGAATATGACAAAATAGACGCAAATACTATTTAAGATGGAAATCAAAGTGATCAAGACGGAACTGGACTATAATCAAGCGCTTAAAAGACTTGAAGCAATCTTTCATGCTCCTGAGAAAACTCCAGAGGGTGATGAAGCAGAAATACTTTCAATATTAATAGAGAAATACGAGGACGAACATTACCCTATAGATGCTCCTGACCCGATCGAAGCTATTAAATTTAGAATGGAACAAATGGAGATGAGTAACAAGGATTTAGCTCATATTCTTGGATACAAAAGCCGCGTGTCAGAAATATTCAGTGGTAAAAGAAAACTCACGCTCAAAATGATTCGAAACCTGCATGCAAAACTGAATATTCCCTATGAGTCGTTGATGACTGACTATTAATTCAAAAACTTACTCCGACCTCAACGCATTTACTGGATTACTTTTTACTGTTTTCATTGAAATAAGTGTGATGGTAATGTGGATCAATAAGTACTTTGATTTAAATCAAAATAAACGAAACGATGTTTCGAATATTTCGTTTATTTTTGAGTGATCATTGAACGAAACCAACATGAATAATATAGATGAAATAAAAAGACCTTCAAAGGAAGAGCAAAGGGCGGCTATGGAATCTTACGATGCCCTTGCTGCTACGTTGGATCAAATTCATTCTGAATACCCTGAAATTGAAATAGAAGAGACGAATGAAAGAATTAAAATTCCATTAAGTGCCCTGCGCCTTCTGGCCAAAATATTGAAAGAAACAAGTCAGGGTAAACCTATATCTATTGTGCCAGTAGCTACCGAAATTACTACACAGGCTGCGGCAGAGATGTTGGGATGTTCAAGACCGCATTTGGTTAAACTGCTTGAAAAGGGAGAAATCAACTTTACGAAAATCGGTAAACACAGAAGAATTCAGTATCAAGACCTAATTGATTATAGAAAGAAGATGAAGGCAGAACAGCGTAAGCTGCTGACAGAAATAATGAAAGCGGACGAAGAAACAGGGCTGTATGATACATAGTGTAAGGTTTACATGTGTATTAGACACCAATGTGATATATCCAATCGATATTAGAGATCTTCTTTTTTGGTTTGCCTCCTATGACCTCTTCACACCAAAATGGAGTAAACACATTTTCACAGAGTGGGAAAACGTAATGCAACGAAAAGGTATTCCAGGTAATGAAATCCAAAAAAGATTAGAGAAAGCCCAACGTGCCTTTCCAGATGCGTTGGTCGATAATTATGAATCACTTGTCAATGCATTGGAATTGCCTGATGATAAAGACAGGCATGTGCTGGCGGCAGCAATAAAAACCAATGCAAACATTATTGTCACCAACAATATCAAGGACTTTCCAAAAGAGTATTTGGCTACTTTCGGTTTGGTAGCGAAGAGTGCCGATGACTTCATAACAGACACAATTGACCTCAACAATGACCTAGCGCTCGAAGCCTTTCGAGCCTTAGTATTGAACAGAACCAATCCAAACCTTGACGAATTTGAAATATTAGATCGATTTCGTAAAAATGGTCTAAACGACTCTGCCAATTATTTACATGCTCTAATTTGAGTGTAAGAAATTCCCTACTCACTCCTCAACGCATTTACTGGATTGCTTTTTACCGTTTTCATTGAAATAAGTGTGATGGTAAAGCCAATTAACAATAACACAGCAATGGCAGTAAGCACATAAGCCAAAGGATCTATTCCGATTTGATACGTGAAATTGCTGAGCCAGTCTTTCATAAAGTAGACGGAAACCGGCACTGCAATCAGAAGCGAAACGCCAGCGATTAAGAGGTACTTAAAGTTCATCAGCCATAGAATTTGAGAAGCCGAAGCACCCATAATTTTACGGATACTGATTTCCTTTACGCGCTGTTTAATAACGATAGAGACAATACCTAAAAGTCCACCACAGGCCAGAAAAATTGAAATAGCGGAAAGTAAAGTGGTTAGCTTCAGGGTTCGCGTTTCTTCCAAATAAAGTCTCTCGATTTGATCGTCTAGAAAACGATAGGAGAAGCTACCTTCAGGATAAACCTCTTTAAAGTTTGACTCTACACTTAATATCGTCTCCTTTAGGTTTGCTGGGCTTACTTTCGCCACCAAATAATTATAACCAAATGAAGTAGGTACCATCATAATCATTGGCCGGACTGGAACGTGTAGGGAGTTGTAATTAAAGTCTTTTACTACACCAACAATAGTTCCTTTTACAAGCTGTTCATTATTTACCCAATTAAGTTGCTTACCAATTGGGTCTTCCAAACTTAGTTCTCTTATGGCTGTTTCATTCAATACAAAAGCAGTTCCAGAAGAATCTGCCGAAAATTCTGTATTCAGCATTCTTCCAGCTTCAATATTCAAACTTAAGGTAGTAGCTAAATCATTATCAATAAACATTTCAGCAGCATCCACCCGAAGGGAAGGATTGTTAGCTGCGTATATTGGGTGTTGGTTAAACTGACCTCCTGGTACGTTTGAAACAAGGGAAACATCTAACACCCCAGCACTTTTTTGAATAGATGTTTTCATTACTTCCAAGTCGCCTTGAAAATCGTCTACCTCCACAACCAAAAGGTTTTCTTGCTTGAAACCAAGGTCCTTATTCTTTAAAAAAGAAATCTGATTTTTAATAATAATGCTTCCGCTGATCATAAGAATAGCAGCAACAAATTGAACTGCCAGTAGGCCATTTCGAACACTAGATCCACCCAGTTTGGTGGTTTTCAAACCTTTTAAAATTTGCCCTGCTTCAAAAGAGTTTAAGTAGAGCGAAGGGTAAATGGCAGATACAAAAGCGGTAACTATGGCTATTGATAGTAAGACTAAAATGACGTCTGTTTGATATAAATCCGCCACTGAAATGTTTCCATTGACCAATTGATTGAACGGAGCCTCTAGCATATACATGGCCACAAAAGAAACTGCCAGCGCCAAAAACGTAGTGAACAGTGCTTCGAAAATAAATTGCGAAACCACCTGTGATTTGTAAGCGCCCAAAGTTTTCTTCACCCCAACCTCTTTCAGCCTTTGTGCTGCTTTTGCCGTGTTGAGATTCACAAAATTGATGATAGAAATAAGTAAAATGAATAAAGCGCTGATGCCATAAATAAGCAAGTAGCTATAGCTGCCATTGGCTTCCAATTCCCATCGAATATTGGAATGCAAATGAATACTTTGAATGGGCTGTAATTCAAATTTATTCTCACCTGTTTTCAAGGCCTCTACATTTTCTTCATCCCAACCTAAGTACTTTGGTGCCCAATCAGGAATTTTCGCTTCGAAAGCTTTTGCATCTGTTCCAGGTGCAAGCTTTAAATAATTGAAGTGACCAAAATCATCCCAAGACATCCATGGATCGTTGAATTGTAAAGACTTGAGGGACACATAAGAAATGAGGAAATTAAAGCGGAAGTGGGAGTTCTTCGGAGTGTCTTCAACTACGGCAGCTACTTCCAGCATATCTTCCATTCCGTTGAACGTAAGCCTTTCACCTACAGGGTTTGCCTCTCCAAAATACTTTTCGGCTACTGACTTAGTTAGAATAATTCCCCAAGTTGTTTGGAGCGCCTCTTTCACATTACCATGAATTGGCTTAAAGCTAAATACATCGAAAAAAGTACTATCAACAAAATAGCCGTTAGGTTCATCAAATGTGATGTTGTTCTTTTCGTTTTTTAGCAATACTGTCGCTTTAGTAAGCCCTGAACCATAAATTGGCGAAATACTCACTGCGTCAATCACCTCTGGAAAATCGTTGACCAGCGCCTGCGCCATTGGGTGAGGCGTTCTGGTTTGAGGGTTTTCACTCATCCATGCCACACGATAAATGTCATCAGCGTTATCTAGAAAAGAATCGTATGACGACTCGTATTTAATGTGGGAGTAGATGAATCCGCAAACGCAAAAGGCTACAATAAGCCCGAGTAAATGGAAACTGGTTTGCAGCTTTTGGCGGAGCATTCCGCGCCAAGTAAATTTGAAATAGCTTCTGTACATGATGATTGTATTTGAGTTTTGGCCAAGTTTTTTGATGGCAAACGGGCGTAAAAAATTGAGCATGTGAAACCAGTAATAAAGGTTCGCTACCCGTTTCGATTTCTCTTCCCTTTGACTTTGATAGTATTCATATAAATCACCCTCTATTTCTTCGAAAAGATTGTTTTTGCACACCAGCGAGAGCAGCTTGACAGCGAGTTTAGGCGGTTCATATGTTGGTTGTAGCCCCACGAGATTACACTATTTTTAGGGCCATTTCTGGAATTTGGTTGAAGAGAGAGTTTCTCAATTCATGATTCTTTTCAAGGGCTTGTTTACCGCTTGCGGTAATCTTGAAAAGGCGTTTTCTTCTTCCTCCGCGTTCATGTGTACCTTCTGCCAATTCCGACTCTAAAAAGCCCTTTTCATCGAGCCTGCTAAGGGCAGAATGCACTGCGCCAATCGCTACTTTTCGCTTGGTTTGGTTAATGATTTCCTCGCGGATGTTTAGGCCGTAAGCTTCTGGAAATAATACGCCCACCACCAACAATACCAGCTCTTCAAATTCACCTAATTGCGTTCCTTTCATTTTGCAAATTTCGTATTTGTAGAACAAACATAATCAAAATCTACAAATATGAAAATTGATTTTAGAAATTTGAAAAGGAATAGCTGGATGCGAAGAAGGAAAATGAAGAAAATTGCAGTTAGAAACTGCTAAGCCTTCTGAATGAACTCCAGGTAGTTCTTTTTATTCACGGTGACTAGTTCATGGTCTGGGTAGGCTTGTGTAAATGACTTACTAAACCGCCCCTTTTTCTTTTCATTCCATTTAAATTCATAGGCATGGAGTATTCCGTCATAGTCTTCAATAAAGTCTATCTCTTGTTGCGCATTGGTTCTCCAGAAATAGTCATTGGAGTAAATGGAATTATAGGCTTTGTGTTTGAGTCGTTCCACAATCAAGAAGTTTTCCCAAAGGCTACCTACATCTTGTCTTAAACTTACGGGGTTCCAGTTTTTTATTACTGCGTTGCGAATGCCTACATCATAAAAGTAAACCTTACGGCTCTTTTTCAACTCATTTCTAAGATTACGGCTTAATGAAGGAAGCCTAAAAACAATAAAGGCTCTTTCCAGCAATGAAATATATTTCTCTACTGTTTGATTATCTAAGCCAGTGATTTGTCCAAGCTCATTATAGGAAACCTGCTGACCAATTTGAAATGCTAACGCTTGTACCAATAACTCCAGCTTTTGTGGTTTCTTGATATTTTCCCAAGTTAAAATATCCTTGTACAGATAGCTGTCTGAAAGCGTGTTTAGAATCTCTTTCTCATCTCCAGGGTTGTTTATTACATCAGGATACCAACCATAGACTAGTCTATGATCTAATAAGCGTGTTTCTTCTAATAATGAATGATGCTTGATCATTTCACCCGTACTAATTGGCCAAAGGTTAAATTCCCATTTTCGGCCTGTCAAGGGTTCATTAATTTTATCTGCTAATTCAAAAGAAGATGAACCAGTCGCTATCACCTTTACTTCAGGAATATTGTCATGAATTATTTTAAGCGTTAATCCGATATTTTCTATTCGCTGTGCTTCATCAATAATAACTCTATCATGTTTGGCTATCGTTTGTTTAAGCCAAGTGGTGGTTTGATTGGAGAGTTGGTTCCTTGTGTCAGAATCATCACCATTTAACCACAGGGTGTTTTGAGTTGAAAAATGCTGTTTGAGCAATGTTGTCTTTCCAACCTGACGAGGCCCCAATAGAATAATGACTTTTTTATCATTGATTCGTTTTTGAATGAGTTCGATGAGGTCTCTAGTAATCATGATTTTGCGATTGTATTCGCAAATATAGTATAAAATTTGCGATTGTATTCGCAATATATCTACTCTTGTGATAAATCGTTTTTACTTTAGATGGCTTATCTTTTTTCTATTCCTCACCAAGATTCCAAAAACATTCGCAAAAATGATAAGTCCAGCACCTACGATTTTTTGAATAGGCATGGCTTCATCTAAGAAAATAAAGCTGGTAACCATGGCGATTGGCGTACCCAAATAGAAAATAAGGCTCGTGTTGGTTGGAGGCAAAATGGTGGAGGCACGTAGCCATAAAGTATGTGCGCCTACCGTACATACAGTGCCGAGAATTGCGAGGTAAACCCAGTCCTGTTGGGTCAAATCCCAATTGGATTCGAATGACATGGGTAGAAAAATAATAAGTGCGAAAGTGTATTGGCCAAAAGCCCGCGTCAAGGAATCGATATGTTGGTTTTTACGTTGAATAAAAGGCAGAATGGCAAAGAAGGCGGCACTAACCAGACCAATTAGAATACCTGTTGTAAGGTTATTTTTCAGGTCGAATGCCGGTACAATTAAATAGATACCGAATAAGGCTATTAAGACTGCGGTAATTTCATAAGGCGATGGCTTTTTTTTGTTAATCGCCCAGTCCAAGTAAATCATGTGTAGCCCAAAGGAAGAAACTGAGAGGATGGCCATGGAAGGTGTAGCGAGTTTTACACTCATAAAGTAGGTAATCCAGTGCGCCCCGAAAACAATACCAATGAGAATAAGTGCCTTCCAATCTTTCTTGGTAAGCTTTTTTAGGTTCTTATTTCCCGCCAAGAAAAACAAAAAACTTGCGCCAATCACTAACCGTACCAAGCCAATAGTCACTGCGTTGGCAGAAACTTCTTTGATAAAGATGGGAGTAATACCAAAGAGAAAAACAGCAATTAAGCCCTCAATGTAATAGCGTGATTTCAACTTTCTGAATTAGGCAGCAAATAACAAAAAAAGCACGGCTATTGATATAACCGTGCTTTTACAAAAGTATTAAACCTTACTTATTTCTCTACTTGTTCTTTTTTCCCTTTGATCAAGCCCTTACGTTTCATAATTGTTTCTACGAATTTTACTTCGTTTTGAGTTTTGAAAACGGTGTAAGGGAACATCATCATTTGGGCTTTGTTTACCACAAGCACAAACTGTTTTTTGTCCATCCAAGCATATTTAATTTGCTCCCATTTCATGGGCATGCCTTGCTTAGAATTCATTTTAATTAAAATCTGACGACTGTCAATTTCGTAAGAAAGTTTATCGAAAAGCATTTTGCTTTGCTCTAGTTGGGTTACGCCCGTAAACTGAATAAGCCAGAAAAGTAGATACAATACGTAGGCAATCAATGCGCCAATCCACCACCAGTTTGAAGGAATGACAAAAGCCATGGATGAAATTCCGATAGCAATTAAAACCACCCACCATTGCTCTTTAAGGATGTTTTTCATCCCCGCACGGACGTATGCTTTCTTATCTAAAGCGTATTTTTTTGTTTTTACAATCATGATAATTTACCTGCTAACTCGCACAGTGTCGAAAAAGGAACACAAACATAAGGATCAAAACCAAGGCTTCAATCATTAAAACTAAAAAATTACGTTTCTTAACTTTCAAATTATTCTGCTTTCAGACTTATGTCCAGGCTTTTGGCCGAATGGGTTAGTGCTCCAACGGAAATATAGTCTACTCCAGTCTCTGCCACCGCCCCAATGGTCGATTCGGTAATGCCACCGGAGGCCTCGGTTTCTAAACGGCCATTGATGAGCGCTAAAGCTTGGCTCATTAATGCTGGGCTCATATTATCGAGCATAATTCTATGCACTCCCTCCAAGCTCAGTACCTCTTTAACTTCTTCTAAGTTACGGGTTTCTACTTCAATTTTCAGATTACGGCCAGTACGTTTTAAATAGTCTTTGGTAGCTGAAACCGACTGAGTAATTCCACCAGCAAAATCGTTGTGGTTGTCTTTCAGCATTATCATGTCATACAAGCCAAACCTATGGTTTACTCCACCGCCAATAAAAACCGCCCATTTCTCCATCAGCCTAAAATTAGGAGTGGTTTTGCGTGTGTCTAAAAGTTTTGTTGAGGTATGAGAAATCAATGAGTTCAGTTTGTTGGTGTAAGTCGCAATGCCGCTCATACGTTGCATGCAGTTGAGCATTAAACGTTCACCAGAGAGAATGGCCCTTGAGCTGCCGTGGATCCGCATAATCATATCGCCTTTTTTAACCACATCACCATCTTTTACCAAAGACTTTACTTTAATAGAGGGACTTAACTTTTTGAAAATGATTTCGGCCAATTCCACACCAGCAATAATGCCGCTGTCCTTCATCAGCAGATACGCTGAGTTTTCAGCATTTTCTGGAATAGAGGCTAGAGATGAATGATCGCCATCGCCAAGATCTTCGGCTAAAGCGCTTTCAATAAATAGATTGAGAGATTTTTCTGTAATGTATTTCGGCCACATGGCTCAAAAATACTAAATAGATTGCTAGGGCTTAACGGTCTTCAGTAAATTCAAGCCTATAGATTTTATAGTCTGTCTTAAATTGCTTAGCCCTTATCACAACACGGTATTTCTTATTGCCTGAAACATAAGAACCGATAGCGTAAACAATGCCTCCATCAGACTTAGAATCATGAATAAACTCTGTTGAGTCCGCTGGGTTTTTCTGAAAAAACTGCTTTAGAACAATTTCAGCCTGATTTGTACTGTAGTCTTTTTTCTCATTGTCGAGTTTTATTTCAACTCGTTCGTGCAAGTATTTAACGAGCTCTCTGGAACTAGAAGATTTTAATGACTCTTGCACCTTTTTTATCAAGGTTTCTTCTGGGGTTTGAGCAAAACCTGAAAACGAGCTCAATACCATGACAAGAGACATGAAAGTAATAATGATGTTTTTATTCCTCATTTTTAGTGACTTAGCCATTAGTTTAACGAAAATAATGCCAATTATTACTCTCCTTTAGGTTGTTCAAAATCAAATTAATACAATCGTTTTGGACTTACAAACCAGATCATAATAATATATATTTGCCCAATGGAAAAACGCGTTCTCTTAATGATCTTGGACGGTTGGGGTTTGGGTACCGATTCCAATGTTTCTGCCATTGATCATGCCAACACTCCCGTCATTGACTCTCTCTATCAAAAATATTCTCACAGCAAATTAGAAGCTTCTGGCTTAGCCGTGGGATTACCAGCTGGGCAAATGGGAAATTCAGAAGTAGGTCATATGAATATTGGTGCTGGCAGGGTTGTTTACCAAGATTTGGTAAAGGTAAACAAAGCGGTAGAAGAAAATACCCTGGCCGATAACCCAACTTTAAAGTCGGCTTTTAACTACGCAAAAGAGAACTCAAAAAAAGTGCACTTTCTGGGCTTATTGTCCGATGGTGGAGTTCATTCTCACATTGATCATTTGAAAGCGTTGCTCAGTATTGCTCACCAAGAAGGTTTAAAGGATGTTTTTGTGCATGCTTTTACTGATGGCCGTGATACTGACCCAAAAGGTGGTATAAAGTATATAGCTGATCTTGAAGCTCATATGGAAAAAACCATTGGAAAAGTCGCTTCTGTAATTGGTCGCTATTATGCCATGGACAGAGACAATCGTTGGGAAAGGATAAAGTTGGCTTATGATGCTATGGTTAAAGGCGCTGGCATCAATTCAGAAAATATTCCTGAAAGCATTGCCAACTCATATATTGAAGGGGTAACGGATGAGTTTATCATTCCTATTATTCATACCCAAAATGACAAGCCAATAGCCATTATTGAGGAGAATGATGTTGTAATATATTTCAACTTTAGAACTGATAGAGGAAGGGAAATTACGCAAGCGCTTACTCAACGTGACTTTCCCGAACAAGAAATGGAGGCAATGAAGCTTCATTTTGTAACCCTCACGAATTACGATGATTCTTTTAGTGGAGTAAAAGTGATGTTCGATAAGGACAACTTGAAGAACACGTTGGGTGAAGTACTTTCTGAGGCAGGTAAAAAACAGATTAGAATTGCTGAAACAGAGAAATATCCTCATGTGACCTTTTTCTTTAGTGGAGGCAGAGAAATTCCATTTAAAGATGAAAAGCGAATTCTATGCCCTTCCCCTAAAGTAGCTACTTATGATTTGCAGCCAGAAATGAGTGCGAATGATATTACTGAAGCCATTGTAAAAGAACTGGGTGAACAAGAGGTAGATTTCGTTTGTCTAAATTTTGCTAATCCAGATATGGTAGGGCATACTGGGGTTTTTGAAGCGGCAGTAAAGGCTTGCGAAACTGTAGATAAATGTGCTGGAGAAGTAATTGATGTGGCATTGAAAAATGGCTATACTACAATAGTAATTGCCGACCACGGTAATTCGGATATCATGTTGAATTCAGACGGTAGCCCAAATACTGCGCATACCACGAACTTGGTTCCTTGTATTCTCGTTGACAATGAATTGAAGCCTCAAATGAAAGATGGTAAACTTGGTGATTTAGCCCCTACTATTCTAACATTAATGGGGGTTGAGATTCCAAAAGAAATGAACGGAGACATACTTATATGAGGTTAAAAAAAATCGTACTCTTACTTTCTTTATGCTTGTTTGGCTGCACTGTAGGTCAAGAGTCTGAAGCAATTAGAACTGGAACCTATTTTGACTTAATAGAGCTATTAGACGAACAAATAGCCATGTTTGAAATAGAGAAACCAGCACTCTGCAAAGAGCTTAACGTAAATGGCGAAACGGAAAAAATCACTTTAAAATTTGATTCTGCTCAACAATGGAAAGATGAGCTTGGTCTTTTTTATCAAGCCGATATTAATAAGCTAGGGCTTGAAACAGCCTACATTACGGAAGAGCTTTCTGTAGGCAATGGCAATAAAAAAATAATAGATTCTGCAAAAACAGAAAAACCAACAGTTCACTCTATTGAATACAATTACAGTGCAAATCAGCTAGAGAGTATCCGAATCTTGGTTCGTGATAAAAACCCGGTGTATAATTTTGAGAAAGAGCTCAATCTCTTTTTCGATGTTAAACAAGGAAAATCAATATTGAGCTCTTTTTCTATTTCTGGCGATCAGAGTATGATCTTAAAAGATGAACTAAATTATAGCTTAAAAGCCACAATTGGGCAATAACTATAAACGGAACAAAGCCTCGAGTAAGCTAAGATTCTCTTTTCCCTTCTTTACTAAGAATAAAGGTATATCTCCGCTTTCATATACAAGTTTTTCGGCCACGCTGCCAATTAAAAATGCAGCTGCACTTGTTCTACCCTTAGACCCTAAAATAATTAAGTCCGCTCCTTTTTCAGAGGCAGTTTTATAAATTTTATCCGCTGGATGAGGGTCATCGTCAAGCGCAAAAGTATGTTCAAATTTTGTGTCGCCAAGCTCCATTTTCTTAAAGAATTTTTCAGAATCCTTTTTGGTGTTTTCGAGCATAATATCGGCAAACTCGTCAAACGTTTTTCCAGATTTGTAGTATCCCTTCGGCACTCTATATATATGATTACTCATCAGCTTCGCACCTGTTTGCTTCTGAAGTGCCATGCCAATCTCAAATGCCATTTGAGAATGCTCTGAATAATCAATAGGAATCAAAATCTTATTCAACTCCATTTTTGGGTTTTCAGGAACGTACATTACCGAAGATGGAGAGCTCTTAGCAATTTTGCTAGAATTTAAGCCAGCGTTAGAGCGGTGATGTCTTCTGCCCAAAATCATCAAATCAATCACTTTTACTTTGGCCATTTTAAGCACCTCTTCGGTTACTTGGCCTGTGGCTACCTTAATTTGAACATCACATCCAGCAGGAGTTTTGAAGTGTTTTTCTACGTTTCCTCGTATTTCATGCTCTAATGTTTCGTCTAGCGGAGCTACCAAATCGGGGTATTTCTCTTGTACTTCTGCAGGTAGCTCTAATGATTCGGCCACGTGTAAAAAGTAAACGGAGTCAACCTCCAAAATCTGCGCTATCATTGACGCATACTGGATAAGCCCTTTATCCATTTCGGTAAGGTCTAAGCAGACCATCACTCTCTGAAACTTGCTTAAATCGTACATTTTTTATCAGAAAATTTGTTGATGTAATTTATTGAAATAATTAGCCCGTACCCACCCAATGAAGGTTTTTTTGATAAGGTTTTATTTAAGGTTGGTGATTGGTATCAACATGCCTAACTTCGTGCGCTTTTAAAGTTAAAAGGTTTGGCAAATACGCAGTTTTTAGAAAAGATGAAAGAGCGATGGAATCTCAACTCGCTCATTCAGGTGGTTTTGGTGTTGGTTGTATTTTCACTTACTGGAATGACAGTTGTGTTTTTAAAGCCTTATGTTTTTAAGCTTTTTGGTATCGAAAGCCTAACAGGTATAAAAGGGGTTTTTCTTTATCTTCTTTTGATTCCGCCATTGTACCAAGTTCTACTTTTGTTTTATGGTACGCTATTGGGCCAGTTTAGCTTTTTTTGGAAATGGGAGAAAAAGACTTTCAATTCAATAGCTAAGCTTTTCCGAAAAAAGAGAAAGTAAGGAAAAACCATTTGGCGAAGTATGGAACTTAATAATTGAGTACAACATTCTTCTCTCGAATAACTATCTTTATTTCGTGGATAATCATATCAAAGTACTTTTAAAGGACCATGCGCTAAGGCTTACTCAAGGAAGGGCAGATGTTATTGCGGTTTTTCTTAATCATGAAGTGGCTATTTCTCATGCCGACATTGAAACGGCTGTAGATGGAAAGTATGACCGAGTAACCATTTACAGAACTCTTAAATCTTTTTTAGACAAGGGTTTGATTCACAAAATACTGGATGACAGAGGAGGCATTCGTTACGCACTTTGTGCCGATGAGTGTTCTGAAGGAAGCCACCAACACAACCATATCCATTTCAAGTGCAACAAATGTGAACAAACTACTTGCTTAGAGCATGTGGAAATTCCTTCGGTAAAACTACCTCGGGGATTCACGGGAGAGGAAAGCAATTTTTTGATTACTGGTATTTGCGATAAATGTAAGCAGCGCTAATTAGTACACTTCTTCGGCTTTTGGCTTTCTAATCAAAGGTGAGTCGGGCCAAACTACGCCTGGAGGCAAATCTATATTAGGCGGAGTAAAGTCCATAATTCCACCTTCATCATCATCTTTATTCTTATTCACCTTTCTACTTTTCATAAGCTGAAAAGTCAAATACGTTAGAGTCACGTAAGTGAAGCCACTTAAAATAAGATCTAGGTAAATGCTATCCATTTTATTCCTTCAGGGAATTGAAGTTACAAAATGTTTCAACACAAAATCAACAAAGATGGAAGCTGATCTTCTTTACTACTAAATTAGAATGCAAAGAAGATAAGCCAGATAACAAAGAGTATAGGTAGCAAAATTGGAATGGAATACCTTAGTATATAACCAAAGAACGAAGGCATGTGAATTCCCATTTGCTCAGCAATAGACTTTACCATAAAGTTTGGTCCGTTTCCAATATAGGTCATAGCACCAAAGAACACAGCACCAAGAGATATGGCGATAAGTTTAGATACTGAGTCATCGTAAACACCTCCCATGGCATAATCATGCACATTGCTAATTACAGCAATATCTCCTCCTTGAGAAGCCAGAGCTGCAGCCAAGAAGTTTAAGTAGGTAGGTGCATTATCTAAAAAGCCCGAAAGAATTCCAGTGCCCCAATACAAAGTATTGTGTGTAATAAGCGCAGTACCCGTTTCAGATTGCGCAAATTCACTCACTAGTGCCAGTGCTGGCATCATAGTTCCGAAAATTCCTATAAATATAAAGGCCACTTCTCGTATGGGCTCAAAGTTGAATTCATTCCCTTTAATAGCACGTTTGTCAGCAAACCGATAAGACAGAAAACCTACCGAAAACATAATCAACTCACGAATAAACGAAAACTTCTGGCCGTGATAATGAATAGCAGGAATTCCTTCAATTACATTCGGATCAATAAAAACAGAAGCAATTATTATGGCCAACCAAATGAAATTTCTGGAACCAAGAATAGTTGTTTTGTTAGTGAAACTTGAAATTTCTTCTAAGTCTTCGTCTGTATTACGCTTGTCAAAAATATAGAACACCACTGATAACAAGCCCAAGCCCGTAAGCCATGGAACAAAATTGTGCTCAAGGGTCCATGCAAATGGCACTCCCTTTAAAAATCCTAAAAACAGTGGTGGATCACCAATTGGGGTTAAGGCTCCTCCAACGTTACTTACCATAAAAATAAAGAAAATAATATGGTATGGCTGAATTCTACCCTTGTTCAACCTAACAAAAGGTCTGATTAAAAGCATAGATGCTCCTGTAGTTCCAATAAGATTAGAAATAACAGCACCAATAAGAAGCAAGCCTACATTTGTTAGCGGAGTAGCTTTCTTATCCACCTCAATCATTATTCCACCAGAGGCTATATATAATGAGGACAATAAGGCTATAAATTGAACATACTCTGCCAAAGCATGTACTGGATGATTAACATCGCCTACACCGAATAGATAGTATAACACAACAATTGCTGCTAAAGAAACCGCAATAATTGGGTAATTCTTATGCCAGAAATGCTCATAGAATAATGGGCCTGTAGCAATCATTATCAGTAATAGGGCAAACGGAATTACTGACCAACCTGCCGGAGAAGTGTGCTCTTCGTCAGAAGAGGAAGCAGCAGAATCATCAATTGATGCTTCTGGCAGCTCTTCAGAGGCCATAACCGTGGCTGAAACTGTAGGGTTAAACCCATTGACATTTTCAGCTTTGGCTATAAAAACCATAAACAACATGCACAATGTTAGTAGGAGTCTGTTTTTCATTAAAGTCGCTGTGTGTCGCTAAAGTATACTTCTGATTCGAGAATACAAATTCGCTTTGCAGATTTTGGGCTAAGATAAGCATTAGCGGTAAAACCAATGTTAATCAAAAATCAAATTCAATAGGCCAAGCGAAATGTTAAGTTCTCATTTAATTTTAAAATCTTCAGAACCAATATATTCTTCTTGATTCAGAAAATTCAAAGAACCGCTGTTTAATTTTATAAACCTCAATTTTAGACGATTGAGTGACTGACCAAAGGATATTTACTCGAAAGGCAAAAATTAAAATCAGTAGGCTAACCAATCCTGTAAGTACCAACTTCAACTGCCAATGGGTAAGCCTTACGAGATTAAGATATTATAAGTTGTAAAAATTCATCCAAGTTGAGAAAAGACCAGAGTTTAGAGTTTGAAAGCAACTCTATTTTTACTTGAGTTCACATTTGCGAAAA
>Ga0207884_1000327_pt1 | contig 32878 bp, 38 predicted proteins | sample MalvirmetaMSP144_FD_184236 | JGI IMG/M metagenome (GOLD analysis project Ga0207884, IMG submission 184236) | Marine viral communities from the Deep Pacific Ocean - MSP-144 (SPAdes) | ecosystem: Environmental > Aquatic > Marine > Oceanic | place: Pacific Ocean | collected 2011-07-08 | reverse complement strand
GTTATATGGCTTAGCTTAAATTTGTACCAATGCAAACTGATCCACGAATATTCAACCAAGAGAAATACTTAAAAGGAGTTACTCTTTCTAAGAAAAAGTATTCTCAACCAAATGAAGGCTGGGACCACGATCATTGTGAGTTTTGTTGGAATAAGTTCGCAGAAAAAGATTCTATTCCTGATGCGCTTCATGAAGGTTTTGTAACTGAAGATGGAAATCATTGGGTTTGCGAAAATTGCTTCAACGATTTCAAAGAGTCTTTTTCTTGGAATGTTGCCAATAGCTAAATCAGTGCGCCATATAACAAGCGTTTCAAGTCGGACTCGGGAAGTGGCTTTGCAATTTTAACTTTCAGGTAACTAATTAATTCTGTTACTTTCACAAAAACCGAAAACCCTCGCCGCTTAAACGCGGAGTCGTTATGTGCCCGGTCAGGCATGTACGTTCTGTGGTGGTTTTTGAGTGGCTTTTTCTCTTTTCTTTTCTGTTAAAAAGCTTTGGGCGTTGGTTGTGGTTTGCCTCTTTTAGGCTGGTAATCTGCGTGTGGTTTTCCTCAAAAACTTTAGCTGTTAAGCGGTTTTCATTTTCTTTTCAGGTTCCAGCACCGCCACAGTCGTTGTTCAAAAACTCCTACTCCACATTTCCCGTTTGCCTGTCCGGTCAACTTACACAATTTCGGGTTACACACTTTTTCTCATTTTTAAGTTCTTCTTTTGGTAGTTCAGCAATCCTCAGTTTTCACATAACAAGCGTTTTAAGTCGGACTCGGGTATTAGCTCCGCATAATTTAATTTTCAGGTAACTAATTAATTCTGTTACTTTCAGAAAAAACGAAATCCCTCGCCGCTTAAACGCGGGGTCGTTAGTGGGCTTCTAGTATGTTTGAAAATTTTTCCATAATCAAAATAGCTCTATTTGTTCTTTTGTTATTAATTACAATTTGGATGTTATGGAAGAAAAAATTCATTAGTTACAATATTCCAGGCGGAATAATTAAGGATAAAAATAATTATCCTGTAGCATACTGGATAAGTATTATTCTAAACATAGTTTTAATCCTAATTTTGCTATTGTTCAGTAATTTTAAAAATCAGTAAGCCCACTAACAAAGCGTTTCAAGTCGGACTCGGGTAGTGGCTCCGCATAATTTAATTTTCAGGTAACTGATTAATTCTGTTACTTTCACAAAAACCGAAAACCCTCGCCGCTTAAACGCAGGGTCGTTATACCCACTACAATAATGTATCTCGCTTCCAGTTCTCTTCAGTAATAATTACATTCAGGTAAACTAACTCATTTATTATGATTACCGATTTCAAAGAGATAGAAAATTCTGCCTTAAATCTTGACCGGAAAAATAAAGCCCGTCTGGCTGATAAATTATTACAAAGTATCCATGGCAAAATTGATCCTGAAATAGAACAGGCTTGGATTGATGAAGTTCAAAAAAGAAAAGAATCGCTTAAATCTGGTGAAACCTCCCTTCATTCGGCTAATGATGTTTTAAAAGAAGCGAGAAAGCGTATTCAAAAGTGACTATTAAATTTCATTCAGAAGCCAGAAGAGAATTCTTTGAAACTTCGGAATACTACGAAGAACAAGTTGTTGGTCTTGGTGATTATTTTATTGATGAAGTAGAAAAAGTTTTAGATGTCATTGAACAACAACCTTCATCCGGAACTAAAATCACTAAAACAGAACGAAGATTTTTAGTTTCACGCTTTCCGTATGGAATTATCTACTCTGTGGAAGACGAGCTTATTACCATATTTGCCGTCATGAATTTAAGGCGTAAACCGAGGTACTGGGAATCTCGAATCTAAATCCGTGGGTATAACAAGCGTTTCAAGTCGAACGCAGGACCGTTATGCTGCCTTTCATAAAACTTGATAATATGTACGGAATGACGTACGCTTCATTGTATATTTAAAATCATCAAGTCATGAAAACATTAACAGCTACTCAAGCTCGCAAAGATATTTATAGGTTGCTGGATGAAGCATCTGAGACACACAAGCCCATCCAAATTACCGGGAAACGCTCCAACGCGGTATTGGTAAGTGAAGAAGATTGGCGGGCTATTCAGGAAACTCTTTATCTTTCTTCCATTCCAGGAATGCAGGAGTCTATTGTTGAGGGAATGAATACCCCTCTTGAAGAAACCGAGAAAGAACTTGACTGGTGAGCACCTATAAACTCGTTTATACCAAACAAGCTAAAAAAGCCGCTTCATCGGGTTTAAAATCAAAGATCAAAGTCTTGTTGGAGATCATTCAAAAAAACCCTTTTGAAGAATACCCTCCCTATGAAAAATTGGTTGGTAATTTAGAGGGAGCTTATTCCCGCCGAATCAATATCCAGCATCGCCTAGTATATCAGCTTTATGAAAAAGAGAAAGTCGTTAAAGTGATCAGAATGTGGACGCACTATGATTAACCAATAGCAAAACAAGCGTTTTAAGTCATACTCCCCGAATGCTCGGGGCAGGCTGGTTTGGAACTTTAATAATTAAAATCAGACTCGCCGCTTAAACGCAGGACCGTTATGCTACCTTTCATAAAACTTGATAATATGTACGGAATGACGTACGCTTCATTGTATATTTAAAATCATCAAGTCATGAAAACATTATCAGCTACTCAAGCTCGCAAAGATATTTATAGGTTGCTGGATGAAGCATCTGAGACACACAAGCCCATCCAAATTACCGGGAAACGCTCCAACGCGGTATTGGTAAGTGAAGAAGATTGGCGGGCTATTCAGGAAACTCTTTATCTTTCTTCCATTCCAGGAATGCAGGAGTCTATTGTTGAGGGAATGAATACCCCTCTTGAAGAAACCGAGAAAGAACTTGACTGGTGAGCACCTATAAACTCGTTTATACCAAACAAGCTAAAAAAGCCGCTTCATCGGGTTTAAAATCAAATATCAAAGTCTTGTTGGAGATCATTCAAAAAAACCCTTTTGAAGAATACCCTCCCTATGAAAAATTGGTTGGTAATTTAGAGGGAGCTTAATCCCGCCGAATCAATATCCAGCATCGCCTAGTATATCAGCTTTATGAAAAAGAGAAAGTCGTTAAAGTGATCAGAATGTGGACGCACTATGATTAACCAATAGCAAAACAATCGTTTTAAGTCGGACTCGGGTATTGGCTCCGCTATTTTTAATTTTCAGGTAACTGATTAATTCTGTTACTTTCACAAAAGCCAACAGATGAAAAAGCTTATTCTATTTTTTCTATTTATCGTTTTGTTCCGAACATCTGTTTTGGGCCAAGGAAAAGAAGATCCGATCTCACCAAGGTTCACCTTCTATACATCAATATTCAATTACCTTCCGGATCAATTAAATTCGGCGAATTTTAATTTAGGTCTTGATGCTCCATTGAGAAAAGGTCAATCTATTTACTTCAATCTTGGTTTTATTCATTCCTATGGGCCATCTACTGGTATCATTAGCATTAGTGCAGAAAAAAATGTTGGACTAAATTTTAAAACAGAGTTAAAAAGATACTTAAATACAAAAACCGGTTTTTTAGGGACACTACCTAATCACCTACCACTTTTTCCAAATACCGGAGCATACCATAGTTTTGAAATATTTTCTCAATTCACCAAAACGACCAGAGATGAAACTGTATCAGAACGCATAAATAATAGCAATTTTCCAGAGTTTGAATACTATCAGAACTCATATCATGTATACAGATTTACTCTTGGTTTACTAATGAATGTTGGGTATAAAGTTGTAGGGAAAAGTGGCTTTTCTAGAGATTTTACGATAGGTCTGGGTGCGCAATTAGTTCATAGTTTTTCTGAAAATCGCATTAATGGTGATAGATCCTGGCCTAATCAAGAGAAGGAAGGGTTAATTGTTGCTAAGTTTTTCGATCATGGAACAGCGGTTATGCCCTATATAAGATTAAGATGGAAGCTTGGGTGGAGTTTATTTATAAAAAATTGAACAACTATCAAACCACACATAGCAAGCATTTTAAACTTACACTGAAAAAGTTCAGCGCATGCTCGTTTGTAGCTTTTAACTAAAATCTTAAATTGTAACGTGCAGCTTAAACGTGGGGCGTTAGGTGCCTGCAAAATTTAAATAATGCCTGAATTTACCCGTGGTCCATATCGTAAAAGAACCTGGCTTAGAAGTAACCTTCCGTGGTTTCTGATCAATCTGGGTCTTGCTAAGAAAGGAAAAGATTGCGAAAAGAAAAATGGTTTACATGAATGGTATAAAATTGATAATCAAAGCAGCGGTTGTTACCATTGTGAGGTTGTTAGATCTGGTAAACTTTGGTTATAAGAACCCGGTATATAACAAGCGTTTCAAGCGGGCGGGGTGTAAAAAAACTTATGTGCTATAGAATAAACCCGTTATTTCAATTTAAAATGAATACTAAGCCTGGGCTGAACAGGCATTAACTTTTATAGTAAGACTTTCATGAGTTTTGATCCTGATTTATTCCAACAATCAATCTTAAGTGTCAAAAAATCAGTTCTTATAGGATTTATTATTTTCTGGAATGTTGGTTTTCTGGCTGCGTTTTATTTTGGTGGAGGAGGAATTGAGGGGATGTTCTCTCCACTAAGCATGAAAATTCAGGGAATACTTTGCATTTTCTCATCTCTCTTTTTTATAAGTATTGCAATTCTTAAACCTGTACAAAAGTTAGTTGTTCGAGAAGACAGAATGGAATTATTTACTCCAACTGTGTTTTACTTTATTGCTTTCATTACTGCTGTATTAGCAGTAAGTCGTTTCGCTGTAGAATTCTATTAATCCGTGGTTCTTAATCTGATTTACTCTTGGCTCAGGATCATTCGCATCGCTATGAAGCCTAATCTTTATAAGTTCATTTTAAATTCCTGAAAACATCTTTCTGATTAAATCGTATTCATCACTTTCCACAAAACTCAATCTGATGAAATCCTTTTTACTGATCACTTTATTTTTTGGGCTGTTCGGAAGCTTTGCTAAGGCTTCAGATTGCGTTGTCCTTCTTCACGGATTGGCCCGATCAGATAACTCTTTTTCAAAAATGGAAAACAGCTTAAGTGAAACTGGATATGTTGTTGTAAATAAATCGTATCTATCTACCAAGCACGATATTGAAACTCTGGCAGAGGATATTATTCCGAAATCTATTGCTTCTTGCCCGGATTCAACGCAGATCCATTTTGTAACTCATTCTTTAGGAGGAATTCTAATCCGTCAGTATTTAAGCGAACACCAGATAACCAACCTTGGACGAGTAGTTATGCTTGCTCCGCCTAATAAGGGCAGTGAAATTACCGACGAACTCAAAGATAATATATTCTATAAAACCATTAACGGACCTGCCGGGTTACAGCTCGGAACGGATTCTACAAGTGTACCTAACCGACTGGGACCTGCAAATTTTGAGTTGGGCATAATTGCAGGAACCAAGACTGTAAATCCAATATTATCTCAAATGTTGCCAAATCCCGATGACGGCAAAGTGTCGGTTGAAAGTACAAAACTGACAGGAATGACAGATCATATTGAAGTGCCTTATTCTCACACATTTATTATGAGAAAAGATAATGTAATTAATCAGGTGATTCTGTTTTTGGAAACCGGAACGTTTGACCACACAGATTAACACCGCTTTTTAAGGCATTAATGTTGGCTCCCAAGGATGTCAGAATAATCGAAATGTGGCTTGAAGCTCTTTTCCTCTGTTCGTTATTCTGCTTGTAAAAAAATTCCCATCTGTTGCTAAACATGTTTTTAATATTTACTTTGTATTAAAAAGTACTTTGCATGACTAATAAACAAGACCCAATTCAAAATCTGGCCGAGATACGTTCTATGATGGAGCGGTCTTCCAAATTCTTGTCCCTTTCAGGCTGGGCAGGAATTATGGCCGGGCTGTATGCATTAGCAGGTGCTTACGTTGCCCACTTTGTATTTAACTTCAAACCTGACAGCACCAAATATGTATTCTATGATTTTGGTGAAATCATTTTACTTGCTTTGGGTATTCTTTTGGCCTCCCTGGTCACAGCGATTCTGTTTTCAAAGAAGAAAGCTGCGGATAAAGGTGATCAAATATGGAATTCCACTTCTAAAAGATTGCTGACAAGCATGGCTGTTCCTTTGGTAATTGGCGGTGTGCTAATCATATTTTATTTATCGAATGATCTTTACGGACTCATCGCTCCTACATCGCTAGTGTTCTATGGTATTTCTCTTTATAACGCAGGGAATTTTACTATCGCTGAAGTTAGATGGACGGGCTACATTCAAATTGCATTGGGTTTGCTCAATTTATGGTTCTTAGAATTTGGTCTTCTTTTTTGGTCTATAGGTTTTGGTGTCACCCATCTAGTTTATGGAATTTATATGCACTTTAGGTATGAGCGGTGATCCAAAGTGAATGTATCCTTTGATGACCTACATAAAGCATTTGAAAGCAGGATCAGGCTCGGAATCATGTCTGTTTTAGCGGTAAATGATGCTTTGGATTTTAATGCCCTTAAGGAATTTTTAGATGCAACCGATGGGAATTTGGCAACTCACATCAAAAAACTGGAACAGGAGGGTTTTATTCAGAGCAAAAAATCATTTATAGAAAACAAACCGAATACCAGATATATGATTACTAAAAACGGCAAACAGGCTTTTGATAATCATCTTAAAGTGCTGGAAACCATCATTAATTCACAAAAACAATCTTGAGATCAGATAAACTTAACCGGCTTATTTTTTATCGCAAAGCATCAATTGGTGTACTCATGATTGGTGTGGCTCTAGTCGCTTTTATGATTATTGTAGAAGATGAACCGGGAGGTGTTCCCTTAATTCTTGTTTTAACCGGAACACTTTGCTTTTTCTTTCTCAGATTCAAAACCCACGCTATTAACTCAAACTAATTTTTTTAACCCTGTACTTTGAAATTCAAAGTGAATAATTTAACTATAATCTATGAGGTCAAAACTTATGAATACTGATAACACTTTCTTTAAATACACAACCGGAGTAGCATTGAGCACCGCGCTTCTGCTATTGGTTCCTTTGGTCGCAATGCAATTTACCGATGAAGTTGTTTGGACCCTTGGTGATTTTGTCTTTGCAGGAGTTCTACTTTTCGGAACCGGAATGTTACTTGTACTGGTGGCTACTAAATCCACTGGTTCTTCGCATAAATGGGGGATGGGTATTGCAATACTTTCGATATTCTTGCTCACTTGGGTAAACCTTGCTGTTGGTCTTGTCGGCCATGAAGGCGAACCTATTAATACACTTTATTTCATTATTCCGGCTGCAGGTTTTATCGGGGCCTTTTTGTCCAGATTTAAATCGCAGGGATTGTGCTATACATTATGCATTATGGCGGTTATACCTATGATTATTGCCGTTATTGCATTGATGGGCTATATGCAGGAACCTCCTCATAATTCCACTACCCAGATCTTAGGAGTTAATATGTTCTTTACTGTTCTTTTTTCTTTATCAGCAATTTCTTTTGGAAATGCTGTTAAGGATCAAAATGGAGCGGAACTTGCTTCAGAGTAAAACCAGCAAATTGCTCCATTACTCGTTTAATTTGTGTTCCTGAAAAGAACTGTTCTTCTTTTATAATCAGGGCTTATAGTTCGGATATATTTATCAAATCAAATACCCATCTGGCGGGCTAACCGTCAGGTGGATTAGGCATATAAGAATTTATAAAAAACAGACTTTTGTAAGTATGTTTTTTCCTGTTAATTCTAAAATGGCTTGAATTTTTTGGTTATAAAATTATCTACCTTCTGTAACTATGACTTCACCAAGCGGGCAACCTTCTATTGAGATCTTTGGCGTTCTAATTATGGAGCCGGTAGTAACTTTAACGGATTTATTAGTTACTTCGGTTTGTCTTTACGCCTATATCAAACTAAAAAAACTTGATCATCAGGGAAGTTCGCATCAATACTTACGGTTATACTTTTTGATAATGGCAATAGCCACTGCTTTTGGAGGTATTACCGGTCACGCTTTTCAATATGCATTGGGAGTAGAGTGGAAGCTCCCCGGCTGGTTGATAAGCATGCTTGCTGTTTCTGCTTTGGAGCGTGGTATCATTTCCTTTCTTTCCCCGATAGTCTCAGACAAAACCAGTAAATTTTTGGGTGTAGCAAATGTTGTTGAGCTCTTAATCTTTGCCTTGCTTGCTTTTATGACTCTTAATTTTTTCTTCGTTCAGGTTCATTCTGCTTATGGGCTTGCCATCGTTGTTTTTCCAATATGCTTTTATGCGTTCTGGAAAACCGGTAATAAGGGCTCTAAAATTATTTGTCAGTCTGTTTTATTTACTACTCTTGCTGCGTTCTTTTATACTTCCAAGGTTTCCATCAGCCCCTGGTTCAACCACCTGGATATCAGCCACACGATTATGGCTATTGGAACTTATCTTTTTTACAGAGGGGCTGTTCAAATGGGTGATATTTCAAGAATAAGCTATCGTACAACTGAAGTTTCGAAAAGCCGGGCTTTCAAACTCCTCTTTTCATATAAAACATGATTACATGTTTTCACACCGGTAAAAATTCATCAAATTAATAGCTAATAGTTGTTTTAAGGTTAAACAAACCTGTTCTTATATTGTATTAAATAACTAACAATTTATGAAGCGCCTAGCATTACCTCTTGTACTAATTTCATTACTTGTAATTACGTATATCGTTTTTCAGGCTCAGAATACTTCAGAATCTACTCAGAAAGTGTCGGGGAAGGTTACTGCATTTACCAATGTTTCCGTTATCCCAATGACGAGTAATCTGGTATTAGAAAATCAAACAGTGGTTATTAGCGGTGACAGGATTTCCCTTATCTCTCCTTCAGAGAATGTTGAGTTTGATGATGATGCTACTTTAATAGATGGTACAGGAAAGTTCCTGATTCCCGGTCTGGCAGAGATGCATGGCCATGTTCCTCCAACGGAGCCACCTTCCAACGCGCCGCGGTATATGAATATGGAATATGTTGAAAATACATTGTTCTTATATACAGCCGCAGGAATTACAACTGTAAGAGGAATGCTTGGATGGCCGAACCAACTTGAACTTAAAGATAAAGTTTCCTCTCAGGAATTGATTGGCCCCACATTGTATTTGGCAGGACCCAGTTTTAACGGCAATTCTATTAATTCCGTAGAAGTAGCTATTGCTAAAGTTAAGGAGCAAAAAGAAGAGGGTTGGGATCTCCTGAAAATTCATCCCGGACTTACTTTGGATGAATATGATGCAATGGCTGCAACTGCAAATGAAGTTGGCATTACTTTTGGTGGCCATATTCCTTCTGATGTAGGTATCATTCACGCTGTTGAAATGGGCCAGGAAACCATTGATCATATGGATGGTTATGTAGCTTATCTGGATAACTATTCAGGAAAAGAACTAGACCAAAAAATTCATGAGTTGTTGACGCTTACCAGAGAAAATAATGTTTGGGTTGTTCCAACACAGGCTTTATGGGAAACTATATTGGGAGCAGCAGATTATGAATCCATGAAGAATTATGATGAATTGAAATATATTCCCGAAAATCTGGTATCTGGATATAACGCATGGGCTAACCGACTGCTGAATAATTCTAATTTCAATCTTGATGACGCTAAAGAACATGCGGAGCTACGCCAACGGTTACTTTCCGAAATGAATAAATCAGGAGTTAAAATTCTACTGGGGACAGATGCGCCACAGTTGTACAGTGTTCCCGGTTTTTCTATACACAGAGAGTTTAAAAAAATGAGTGAAGCCGGAATGTCGCCCTATGAAATTCTGGTAACCGGAACCCGGAATGTTGGTGAGTATTTTTCTGCAAAAGATAATTTTGGAACTATTGAGGTGGGCAAGCGAGCCGATCTGATTTTGGTAGATAATAATCCATTAGATGATCTTTCCAATCTTAAAAGCCACTCAGGAGTAATGGCTTCCGGCAGGTGGCTTTCCAAAGATTTCATTGCCCAAAAGCTTTCCGATATTGAGTCTTCTTACAAAAAAGAAAATGAAGAGGACTGATTTTCAGAAGTCAATAAGGTCGTTTACTGTTTCTTCCAGTTTATCTTTCAATCCTGATTTAACAGCATCAGACAACGCGTTTTTTATTATTGGACTAAGGATCTGTTTCATTGCTTGTTGAATAGTTTCTGATCCTGATTCACCAATATTATTTAATACCAGCCTGTCGATAGAAGCTTCGGCAGATCGCTCTTTTTCCAGCTCTGAATGTATCTTTATCACTCCTTCTTCTAAGATAAATTCTTTGATGATTATTGTCTTTTCAGAATCCTCATCAGATCCGGCGTCTATATTGTTACTAAGCTTTCTTAGATTTACTCCCGAACCTTTCTGCTCAAAGAATATTTCCGGATTCTTAACCCTTATCTTATTTATCAAAATTTGGTCCGTCAACAGGCTTTTAACATCAAGATCTATCTCGATCTCATTCAGAGATATTGCCGCTCCATCCGTAAATCCCTCAGGGTTGTAAACGATAAAACCGTCCATATCTGCTGAACTACCCAATATGGAAATATCTATATCATCTACTTCTACTTCCGTTTTTAATAAATCACTTCCTGAATCTTCTATCTCGGATTCAACAATACCATCAATGGTCATTCCAACAGCGAGTACTGTACCCAATATGATCGCTAATATAATTCCTGTTATTTTTAAACCCTTCATTTGTTTCTTTTTAGTTAGTTTTCAACCTTATAAACTATTCTCAGGTTAAATAGTTTCTTTTTCTAACTCATTGTGCATGAAGACGTTCCATTTGAAAACCACTGTAGTACATCTCGATAAACCAAAAATGAATATTGTGGTTATTCCGAAAGCTATGGTCCACAAAATTGGAGGTCTTGGAACTAGACTACTTTGTTCTGTAAATGGATTTGAAGAATTTCATTGTGGAATGGTTGCATATGGTGAAGGACAGGGATACATCTCCATAAACAAAAAAAGACTTAAGATGTTTGATGCAGCATTAGGTGATGAAGTTTCGTTGGTACTCAGGCTTGATCATTCTAAATATGGAATGGAAATGCCTGAAGAACTGGACGCTTTACTGGATCAAGACGACGAAGGCGCAAAGCTTTTTGAAGCCCTGAGCGATGGAAAGAAAAGATATATCATCCACTATGTTGACTCAGTAAAAAGCAGCCAGTTAAAGATCGATCGTGCAATAATGCTTATAAATAACCTGAAAACAATGGGCGATAAATTTGATTTCAGACATCTTCTGGGAATGCCGCCAAGAGATGACTAGCTCTTTCTATTGTTCCGGCGGTGGATCAGACCGTACTATTGTAAGGTATTTGGTCCAAGGACCGATCTCATTTTTGTAGTTCTTAGCCAGTACTCTGCTTATTTGTGTGATGTGGCCTAAATCATGAACAACCCAAGACGAAAGCATTTCTTTTAAGGTGATATTACCAAATTCCGGATGTTTTCCTTTCCTCATCAGATCTTCAGAAGAAAGACTCATTCCTTTTAACTCTTCCAAATTTTGCGCTCTTTTTTTAGCAAACAGATTTAATAATTCTTCGGTGCTTTTATCTGCGTAAAGTCTGTCTTGTGCAAACCGGTCGTAGGGGTTGAATTCTTTTGTAGTATCGAATTCAATAATGATCTTTGTTCTCGGGAGCCAGTCTGTTTCCTCACCATATACCAAGTGACCCAAAATCTGATGGGGACTCCACGTTGAATCTCCTTCATTATTATAAAGCCATTCTTTGGAAAGCCCCAAAAGCAATACTGATATAACTTTCGGGGTTCTTTCTAAAATTGAAATGGCTTCATCAATATCAAAAGAAATGCTCACCTAATTTGCTGTGCTTCCGCTAATTGTATGACCGAAGAAAATCGCATTGGCAAACAATTTGTTAGTTCCATACCAGAATGCACGGAAGTTTGGATTGTCTGTCATTGTAATAACTTTTCCACTACCAAATCGACTTATTATTACCGCGGCAGTGTTCTTAAGCCTGTCTAAGTTTTCATCAGAGATATAGCCGCTTGCCAGTGGGGAATCGGTATAAACAACCGGGTTTGAATATGGATTTTTTCCTTTCTGAAGAAACTGTGTGCTGTTTCTGAACACGGTCAGATCTTCATTGTTAAATCCATAACCCATAGGATGAGTAAGGTCTATCTTTGTATTGAAAATTGCCCCGCCGATCACTCCTGCTCCGGAATCATTACTTTGATTCACATAGGGTCTGGTTTTAACTTCTTTTTCATCTTCACCATTATCTCGTGATACGTATTCAACATTAGCCAGTCCTTGTTGCTTCGCCCAGTTAATTCCATATTTATATGCAATCAGTGTTCCGCCGTTTCTTACCCATCTTTTTATTTCATCGACGTCTCCTGAAGAAAGGTCTCCATAGCCATAACCTGAAATAATCAGCACATTATATCTGTCGAGTTCTGAACCACGGATGTCGTTTTGCTCAACAATACTCAGCGGCATATGATAACGCTGATCCATTAAATGCCATGCTTCGCCAATTTCATAGGAGTTGGTTCCGCTTCCGCCAATCATAGCTACTTTTGGCTCCACCAGATTTTCAAAATTATTACTACCAAGATCCATGCCTTTCGGTGTTAATCCGGTTTTTACAGCATAAACACTGATACCGTTTTCTTTGGCAATTTCCTGAATCAGCTTATGAGTTTCATTCTGATCGTTCTGAACCCCCATTGGAACCATGATGGTACCGTAATCAAAGTCTCTTGCTCCTTGTGAGGTTACTGATGTGAACGGTTGTGATGCAACCTTAGCCCGAACTCCATTTGATAGAAGTTTGTATACTGCTTTTGGCGCATAATATTCATCCCATTCAAAAACGTATGCGTAATTACTTTTTCCACCTATTACAGATCCGTTTTCTTTCATTGTACCATCAAACTGAGCTCCCAACAAATCGGAGTTGAACTGTCTGTTTCCTAACTCTGCAAAAGGAAGGTTGAATGCATATGGCATTGTCCATGATGATACATCATAGAACAAGCTGTCAGTGAATTCTGTTCTTCGCTCAAATACTGCCGTTATTAACTGATATTGTTGTTGATTTGTAGGTACTACAAAAGCTTTTCCTGCTTTGAAGTCTTCTCCGTCATAGCTGAGATCATTTTTTAACTCGTATATCTTTATCTGGTGCCTATTCAGCATTTCTGCAAGATGATAGGTTCTGGCCTGATCTGCTTTTTCTCCAAATACATATGCTTTTATTGATGCCGCTTTTGCTGCTTCTGCTTTCTCGATGTAGAAGTCGCGCATATGTGCCAGCAACTCTTCCCGCATTGCCTGAGTAGCTTTTATGGTAGAAAGGGCTGCTGTAAATTGGTTTCTGATCGTAAATGGAAATTTGACTATTCCGTGGATGCTTTCCTGAGCGTGACCTCTTGAACTGGCTTGTTCAAAAAGTATTCCAATAGCTCCGTTTACATCCGGATATGTTGAACCTTTACCGTAATAAAAATCATCAAAACTTTCTTTCGAGTAATACAAAGATTGTATTTTATCCAGCTCTTCTGCATGATATTCAGCAATACTAGCTGTTAATCTCTGATTTCGTTCCGGTGTTAGCGGATGCGTTCTGGATGGAATTCCGGGCTGAAAAAAGAAGGTGGAATTCGTTCCCATTTCATGATGGTCGGTTAAAATATTTGGTTTCCATTCGTGGAATTTATCAATTCTTCCTTTGCTTTCCGGGTGCTGAACTAACAACCAATCACGATTAAGATCGAACCAGTAGTGGTTTGTTCTTCCGCCGGGCCATACTTCGTTATATTCTCTGCTTGCCGGATCTGTCACTAACTTGTTTAAGCTTTTATGCTGATTAGCCCATTGAGCAAAACGGCTTAGTCCGTCAGGGTTAATACTTGGATCGATCAATATGATCGTGTTTTCTAAAACTTCATCAATTTCTTTTCCCTGAGCGGCTGCTAAATGATATACGCTTACCAGTGAGGAGTTAGAACCACTTGGCTCGTTTCCATGCACACTATAACTCAGTGTTATTACCGCCGGCATATTTGAAATATCTAAATTACCCGAACTTGATGCATCGGTAAGCTTCACGTGTTCTCTTTTCAGCTTTTCAATATTTTTATGGTTCTCGGGCGAGGTAATAGTGAGCATTAGAAGGGGGCGGCCTTCATAAGTTCTGGCGTACTCACTGATTGAAACCCTGTCGGAAGCTTCTGCTACAGCGTACATGTAGTTTACAAGTTGGTCGTGTCTTACATGCCATTCACCAACTTCAGTACCCAAAACAGATTTTGGTGTTGGAATTTTTGAATCGTATTTGATTCCGTCCGGTAGATAGTAATCAAGTGTAACCTGTGCATTTGCGCTTACCCCAAATAATAATGCAATGCTAAGTAGAAATGCCTTTTTCATATAAGTGTAGTTGTTAATTATTTTAGTATTACTGTATAGTAGCTTTACTATATGAAAAATGCTGAAAAAAGCATTTAAACAAAAAAAAGCGCAATAACTGCTTTCATACAATTATTACGCTGTAGTTCCTCAATTTTGGTAGAAGTTAATCAAAACCAGTGGGAATTGAGGACTAGGACATCTTGTGGTATATAGTGTTTCCATAAATCCCTGCCTAAATATGCCGATAGGAATTATTAAATGAACACCTTCTTAGTATGAATGCACCAAGAGTTAGTTAAACTCACCTTTGAATGAGTATGAGCAAGTCTTCTTTCTTGTCTCCTGACACAGGTATTTCTGCATCATTACTCATAATGAGCATTCCTCCATCAGCTTTTCTATACTTGTTGATGTGATTCAGATTGATCAAATAACTCTTATGAACTCTAAAAAATGAGCTTTCGGGTAATTGTGCAGAAACGAATTTAAGTGTTTTACTGATCAGCTTGGAAGAACCATCTTCTAAAATAAGTTCCGTATAATTATTACTAGCTTTTGCGTACACGATGGTGGAATGCTTAACCAGCTCAATGTCTTCTGTTGTAGAAATAGCAAGTTTATCAGAGATGCCTATATCAACGGCTGGTTTTTTAGCCTGATATAAGCTTTCCACTACTTTCCCCAACTCTTCGAGCTCTATTGGTTTTAGTAAATATGCTTCCGGTTTAAAATTGATCGCTTCTACAGCGTGACGTGCATGAGCCGTGGTAAAAACCACTTTAGTTTCTTTAGGCTGTATAACTTTAATTAGCTCAAACCCATTCAGCCCGGGCATTTCTATATCTATAAATAAAACATCGGGTTTAATTGAGCGGAGATTTTCTACACACTCAACACTATTACTACATTCAAAAAGCACTTCTACTTTTTCTGAATACGACTCTTCGAGATCATATTTAAGCGTTTCTATGCAATGTTCTTCATCGTCAACTATAGCTACCTTTAGTTTCATTTCGCTTTTCTTTTGATCTTTGGGATTTCTAAGCGCACTTCTGTTCCTGTCGGAGTTCTGGAGTCATCATAAAGATCGATAATTGTCACTTTTTCTTTTGCTTCCCCTTTCACCTCTAGCATTTCTATTCTCTGCGTAGTAAGATCAATAGCCATTGAGCGCGTTTCTTTAGGCTTTCCATCATTTCCTCTGTTTGCTTCATCTCTGCCTATTCCATTGTCCCGAAGAATAACTTTCAGATTTTTTCCTGAATCTTTAACAGAAAGTTCAATCCTTTTTTCTCCTTTTTTTTGCATTAACCCATGCCAGATAGCATTTTCTAAAAAAGGTTGTACTATTAGTGGGGGCACAATCAATTCTTCTTCGTTTATACTTTCATCAACTTCAATAATAAAACCAAATTCATCTCTGAAACGCAATTGTTCGATCTGAACATACAGACTTAATACCTGCAGCTCTTCTTTAAGAGTTATGAACTCTTCTGTGGAATATTCCAGAATTTGCCTTATCAATCTCGAAAACTTGGATAAATATCCTGACGCTTCCTTCGTTTCGTTCTTTATCATATAAGAACGAATAGAGTTTAAAGAGTTGAATATAAAATGTGGATTCATTTGGGTTTGAAGAGCCCTCATTTTCACTTTCTCCATTTCCTTATTAAGGGCTGATCGCTCGTCTTCACGTCTTTTCATCAGAATACCAAGCCCCATCCCAAAAATAAAGATCTCAATTACTACACCGATCATAAAATATTGTATGTCGCCCATTATCAGCGCTGTTACACTTCCGGTTAACAACATGGTTGACCCGGCCACAATATAGAGTCCACGTCTGTCTTTTAAATTTAATACGATATAAATATTCGTTACTACCGCAAAAGCTATCATCATAAGTCGCTCTGTTGTAACTATTGCATACAAAGACGTGCTCAACGGATCAGAAAAAATGCTTATTAATACGGCTGTTACAAATCCAAGGATTATCCATTCTATTACTTTCCCAGCTTTATCTATAATCGGATATAGATTTTTTGCATCTAAAAACCTGCGTACAAACCGAACATACCAGTAGTTTAGAAGTATTTGAGTTACTTCATTCCATGCATGGTTAAGGATCGGTAAACCCCCGAAAAGAACTGTAGATTGAGCCGGGTACATTTTTACTCCCAAATACAGTAATAAAAAAAGAAGGTATGCTCCATACAGTAAATAAAGTCTGTCCTTGTAAATAAAATAAATACCGAATGTATAAAGTAACAGAAATGCTATTCCGCCAAGAAAGAATACAGCTCTAAAGTTATATTCTGCATCATCTACAAAGTTTATTACAGAATTTGATTTAAAGTCTGACTCCTCAATTGCTGCTATTTGTTGATCATAAATAAGCGCCGGAAAATAGTTCTCTCTCAATTCCAGGTACACATAGTTCCCTTGAATCAGGTTCTCCTGTCTTATTGTATGATAGCGCCACACTATCAATTCCAGTTCCTTTTCCACCGGGTCAAATACTCCGGATTTTGATACGGCTATGCTGCCTTCTTCTTCAAAATAGAGATTATTAAGCGCGTATTCCCCTGTTCTTATAACCCATTTTTGCTCTTCAAAATCAATGCCTCCCAAATCTACTTTAAACCAATAGGTTTTTTCTCGATCTAAGGGTTTTGTTTGTTTTAAACTATCAAATTGATTTTGATATTCATTTGTGAGAATATCTGTTATTCCCAATGAGTTATTTGTTGTTTCAAAAAGGGTAAACGGTACACTCTGATAAGGTTTAATATCCATAAATGATATTGCCCTATCGTCCATCTCATTAGCACAACTAATCAGCAAAAGTGAACAAAACCAAAAACAGATATGTATACTTTTTTTCATTAGTTCATTTTACGACTTACAGATGGAAAGAAAAATTTGTACTCTCACAAAGTTTAATGTTTCACTAATTAATAATATGGATACAGAAAGTCCTTCTCGAATTTCTACATTAAAGTATGCGCTTGGTCCTGGATTAATAATGGCCGCCGCTGCTGTTGGTGTTTCCCATCTTGTCCAATCAACAAGAGCCGGTGCTGAGTATGGTTTCGCTCTGGTTTGGGCGGTAATTCTCGCCAATATTTTTAAATATCCATTTTTAGAATATGGCCCCAGATATGCCGTAATTGCTCAGGAAAGTATGATCGAAGGATATAAAAAACTCGGTTCATGGGCCTTCTGGATATTTGTGATTTTCACCGTTGGGACAATGTTTACTGTTCAGGCTGCCGTTACTATTGTAACCGCTAGTTTAGCGGCTGAATTAACCGGTATAGTTTTAAGTCCGCTTATCTGGAGCGCCATTATTCTTGGTATTTGTATTCTTATACTTGCTGCCGGACAATATTCTGCTCTTGATAGCGCCATCAAAATGATTATGGTTGTTCTAACCATTTCTACTCTTATTGCAATTCTGGTTGCTTTTTTTAATACCGGAGGAACCCCCAAACCCCCTTCACCGAGCATATGGACTGTATCCGGTGTTTCTTTTTTAATTGCATTAATGGGATGGATGCCTATTCCAATTGATGGCGCCGCTTGGCATTCATTGTGGTCGCTGGAACGAATGAAACAAACCGGAAAACGCCCCAGCCTTAAAGACTGTCTTACTGATTTTAATATCGGATACATTGGCGCCGGCTTGCTTGCTTTGTGTTTTCTTACACTCGGTGCTTTAATAATGTTTGGCAGCGGAGAGGTTTTTGCCGGAAGTGGCGGGGCTTTTTCCAAACAACTTGTAAGCATTTATACCTCTACACTTGGCGACTGGGCTTATATTATAATTATTGTTTGCGCTTTTACAACCATGTTCAGTACAACCCTCACTGTTACAGATGCCTACCCAAGAGTTTCACGCCAGATTCTTTCTAATATCTCTTCGTCTTTTGATGCAGGTTCCAAAAAAACATACCAATACTTTATAATTTCTATTTCTATTGTTTCTTTGATTGTTCTGTATCTTGCCGGAAGCCGTTTTACTTTTATGGTTGACCTTGCTACTACACTTTCGTTTTTAACGGCTCCTGTTCTTGCTTTTATAAATTACCGGCTAGTTATGTCTAAACATTTTCCCGATGAACATCGCCCGCCGACCTGGCTTCGTATACTAAGTTGGTGTGGAATTTTGTTCTTAACAGGGTTTGCGCTTGTATATGCATACTGGATAATCAGCTTTTAAAATGGAGAACATTCTTGTCTAAATTTATATTTCCCGTCAGGGAGCCTTTTAATGCTTATTCGCATCTTGTTGGAGCAATTGGAGCTCTTGTACTATTGGTTTACCTGATCGTTAACTCTTCAGAAGATCCGGGCGCTTCCAGAATTTCATTCATTGTTTATGGAATTACCGTTTTCCTTATGTTTGCTTCCAGCTCCATTTATCACGCAGTAAATGTTACTTTTGAGACAGAAGAGCGGTTTCGCATGATCGACCATATAATGATCTATTTAGTAATCGCCGGAACTTATACTCCTATTTGTACCATTGTTCTCGAGGGGAACTGGAGACTTTGGATGTTGATAGGAATTTGGTCTTTTGCACTAATTGGAATTATTAAAAAGGTGTTTTGGATGTCCGCCCCAAGATGGTTTTCTACTGTTTTGTACTTGTTGATGGGGTGGGTGTCAGTAATTATTTTTCCGAATCTTTGGGATCAGCTTCCTCATATGTTCTCCTATTGGATTGCCATTGGCGGACTCTTTTATACAATAGGGGCCATTATCTACGGAATTAAAAAACCCGATCCTTTTCCTGAGGTATTCGGATTCCATGAAATCTGGCATTTGTTTGTTTTAGGGGGCGCTTTTTCTCATTTTTGGGCAATCTATAAATTTTTACCCGGCTACATAATCTCTAGTTAATGAAACTATTTCGTTTTTTTTTCTCATTTTTTGTCCTTCTGTTAGTAACTCTTGATTGTTCCTATTCCCAATCATCAATTCAGAATATTTATTTACCCGTTCACCGTCCTGCCAATCTTAAATGGCAACAATTAAAAACCGATCACTTTCGGATTATCTTCCCGAAAACTGAAGACTCTCTTGCTTTTCGAACAGCTTCCATACTCGAATACCAATATCCTAAAGCAAAAGAACTTTCCGGTGGAAAACTAGTAAACTTTCCCGTAGTCATTTCTAATTACAATGATCTTTCTAATGGGTTTGTTACTCCTAATAACTTCAGGTCAGAATTTGATGCCGCTCCTTTTAAGGGAAAAAGCATAAACCCTCGTTCCGGAGACTGGCTCGAAGCGGTGTTACCGCATGAGCTGTTACACGCAACGCATGGAAGTTTGATTGTACCATATTCAATTCCCTGGTTTTATAGTCTTCTTTCTCCGGATTTTGCACGAAGCTTCAATTTTTTCCCTCCTGTAGGAGTTCATGAAGGCTTAGCTGTTCATTATGAAACCGAAAATGTCTCCGAGAACGGTGGGCGTAAAAATTACACTTTCTTTAACAATCAGTTCAATGCCCGTGTAAGTAGTGATGATCCCTGGAGCGCCGGACAAACCTTCAGTGTTTCAAGATATACCCTTCCATATAATCGACACTATATTTCCGGATCCACATTTACTCAGTGGTTACATCAAAACTATGGTGAAGATGTGTCTAAAAATGCAATTCGTTATCATCATAAGATGTTTTTTCTGGGTTACGGATTTGCTTTAAAAAACGAAACAGGCAAGTGGCCCGGAGAATTATTTGAAGAATATCTTACAGATAAAAAAAATGCTGAAGCATTAAGACAAAATGAGATGGAGGAGTCAACTTCCTCAAAACAAAACATAATCGATTCTCCTTATAAAGGGATAACTCAACGTAAACCTCTCTGGATTTCTTCTTCAGAGCTGTTGTTTTATAGTTCCCAATACAATGGTCCCAGAGGATTTTATAAGTATCATATAGATTCAAAAAAAACCACCCGGGTTGCAGAAATTTATACTGTTGCCGACTATAACATCGATTATGACCGGGCAGTAAACTCTATCCTGTTTTCGGAGTACGATGCCGATCTTTTGTACTCTTCCGCATACAAATCTGAGCTTAAAAGATTGGATCTTGATTCAAATAAATCGTTTGAGATCACTGAAGCAGATCGTGTTTACAGCCCTACTATATCCGGTTCAAATATTATTGCTTTACAAACTGCCGGAGCAAGCGCAAATGTAATATCCATTGACGCTGATAATAGAAAAACTGTTCTGGCTTCGTTTAACAATGCTTCTCCGGTTTCAATTAAAGCGAACCCATCTTCTCCCAACCAATTAGCTCTTATCGTTAACCGTCGGGGAGTTCAGGCATTGTGGATCACCACCCCTGAAACCATAGCACAGGATATTCTTCAGTCACCCAGATTAGCTTTTAAAAATGCTTCTGTTTTTGATTTGGACTGGCACCCTTCCGAACAAAAACTATTATTTACTGCTGATGCTTATCCGGCAATGAATATTTATGAGTTCAACCTTTCTAACGGTGATGTTCTGCAAAAAACGAACTCTCTCTTCAATGCTTTTGAAGCCTCTTACTCTCCGGATGCCTCTTCAATAGCTTATGTTGTTCAGCAAGATCAGGAGCAAAAGGTAGCTATTCTGAATGAAGATGACTTTTATGATAAACGTGTTCCAAGAGACGCTCTTTTGACCGGTAATGATCTTCAGGAAAAACTCGATCGACCTTTAATGGGTTCTGAAATTAATTCCGATTCCTGGACAGTCGAAGAATATAGCTCTGATTTGAGCTGGCTTAAACCACGAGCTGTTCTTCCGGTGCTACGAGAAAACTCAGGAGAAACGCAGTTTGGCATAAATCTGCAAAGTATTGATGCTTTAAGCAGCCAGAGCTATTCAGCTGAAATAACCGGAATACAAAGCAGACTTTGGTATGATATTTCATATACGAACAAAACTTTCTGGCCGGGATTTAAAATTCGTTCTTACAGCGATCCATCTTTTGGTATTCTGGATTTTGGAGAGGGAAACATTTATGCCGTTATGCAACAAGAGCGCGGTTTTGATTTGAGTGTCCCGATGAATTTTACTTTTAATGGTACTACAAGAGGAAAATCTCTTTATATATCCCCCCGCATTACAGCAGAACAATTTCGTTATTTTAATTTAACCCCCGATGCATTATCCGATTTTGAAACACAATATAAAGCCGGTGGCTTTGCTCAATTAAGTTGGAATATTCTTACCCAGAGACGTGATATTCAGCCTTCATCAGGAATATCTGTTTTTGGGTTTTTAGACAAGGCGTTAAACGATCAGGATTTGCTTTTAACTTTTACGGATGGATTTAGTCGTGAGCTCGGAATAAGAGATCGTTGGGCTGCTTATTATGGCCTTATTGGCTATGTAGCTCCATTGAGAAAACTTAATCAATCTCTGCGATACGACCTGCAGTTTTTAAGTCAAAGCAGTTTCCTTTTATATAGCAAAAGCACAATTATTCCGGACAGTTTTACAGACGGTGCATTTTTAGCGGGTAGTAATCCACCTGAAACTTTCAATAATTTAGGTAGGTTTAGTACACGGTATACTATTCCGGTAGCGTATCCAAGTGATGGCGGGATGTTGGTTCCTTTTTATCTTCAGGCTATATACTTGTCTGCTTTTTCACATACCATCACAGATATGGAACAGGGGTCTTTTAGTGATTTACTTTCACAAAGCAGGAGCGTTTTTGGTGCCGGGTTGCATTTTCAATTCAACGTCGCTAATCTTACTTTTGATTTTGGTTTAGGTTTTTCATTCGAACCAACTCGTAACAATGCTAAATTTGTATTTGGTGAATTTTAATGCTTAAACAGGCAATCAATTTTATTTTTCTTTTAGTATTTATAGTTCTCCTTGGTTGCGGAGAAAAAAAACCGGATTCCCCACAAGAAGCCCCGGTTGGCAATAGGAAAAGTCCTATAGCTATTTCCTCTGTAAAGCATGAAAATACCTATGTAAAAGTTGTGTACGGCCAACCTTACAGAAAAGGCCGAACTATTTTTGGTGATTGGGAGCCATACGGTCAGGTTTGGCGAACCGGAGCAAATGAGGCTACTGAAATTACACTTACTGAACCTGTATTGATGAATATGGTTGTTGTAGATGCAGGAACCTATTCTCTGTTCACAATTCCTGATAAAGAGAGTTGGACTATTATCCTCAATAATGGGCTCGGACAATGGGGAGCCTTCGACTATAACCGTCAGCTTGATGCATACCGCTTTGAGGTGCCTGTGCAAACTCTTGAAACACCCGTTGAGGCGTTTACGATAACTTTTTCTGATCTTAAAGGAAGCTCAACTGTTATGAGTTTAACCTGGGATGTAGTCAATATTGAAGTCCCTATCCGTTTTTATTAGATTCTGAAGCGATTTTTTACTCATATTCTATCCACTAAAATTATGCGGCTACTTTTCTTCCTTCTCTCTCTCTCTTTTTAATTCAAACTCAAAGCTCTGATTTAAAGGCACAAAAGAATTTTTTTTCGGGCGAATGGGACACATATTCAAGTGAGTTTCATACGGGCTCATCTACTGATAATGTTAATGGCAACATCAGCATTAATAGTCTTGGAGAGGCTCGCTGGGTTCATTCGGAAGGCCTTTACTTAAGCCGTCTTAAAAAATAATACAAAGGATGTGTTCCAACAGAAAAATCTGTTTCAAATTACTCTTCTTTCACCTTGTCGCTTGCTATTGAATGTGCAGATTCTGATACCGTAAGTACTTTTAACTTCACAGGATTTAGTGTTGGAAATCCGTTCTATATTCTCGGCTCCACTACTCAGGTAAAATCCCTTAAGAGCAATTCTGTTATGGAAACACAATGCTTTTTGGGAGGTGGCTGTATTCTTAACTCTTATAATTCTTTTTTGCGCCGTCGTTCAAACAGAACTGTTTTGGAGGAATCTCTTTTTACAGGCTCTGCTACGAATCCGAATATCTCTATAGAAGAAATACGGTTTACAGATGAAGCCCTGGAGGTGTTGTTGCTCTTTAATGAAATAGATCAGGATTACAGCGGAAACCTGCATTCACCGGGTTCAGACTTTGCATTATATATTCGTGACGCATCAGGGAACAAATACGATATAATATCACAATTTGGCTGGATGGGAAGTGATAGTAAAGGTTACGGAAACATGGTTATACCTGCTGACACCGAACAACATCTTTTATTATTCTTTGAGCCTGCAGATAATTTCGATTCCATCACAAATTTAAGTTTGATTGAAGGAAGTTGTGAAACAGGTTGTTGGAACTTTTATGACGTCAGGTTGAAGGACAAGAACTAGAAATTCTTTACTACACTAGTCAACCAGAGCCAACAGATCTTCAGGAACATCTATATCCATTCTCAGAACTTGTGATGCATGTGTTTTTCCTTGTGCATCCAATTTTAAAGAAACAGTTCCTCCGCCTCCCAGGCTTTCATTCAAGATGAAGTTCAAGGCTCCAATGTTAGGAAGCTCGTAGCGTTCTACTTCGCCTTTACACACATATTTCATGTGCTCTTTTACTTTTTCTGAGGTGAGTTCCTTTTTGAGAAAAGGGTAGATATCCGGGTGACGTGCTATAATACCAACATTTGATCCGTTTCCTTTATCTCCGCTTCTTCCGTGAGCTATCTTAAGTAATTTTACCTGAGGCATTCTTCTTTTTTTGAGTTAATCTATAATACAAAATAAGTGCGTTTTTATCGACAGGCTATCTGTTCTGTTTTCAGGTTTCAATTTTTACACTTTCGAAAATTTCATACGGTGGTTCTGATCCTGACCAATAATATAAAACTATAGTATCTCCGGATTCATATTCATAAATATCTTCCGCTTTTATTGTCTTAAATGAATTTGGTAAAAGTTCATTTTCTTCTGTTGAAACCGGAGCCCAATCTATTACTGTTAATATCTCTTGTTCAAATGCTGCATAGTAAAACGTCTCTGATGTTCCATTCTCTATTACAAGTTCATTACTTTCCCAGCGGTAGGCGATCTCATTATTTTCGTTTTTAAAAGACGAACAGGATAAAAACGGAATTATAAGAATAATTAAATATGCTATTTTCAAAAGGCTCTTAGTAATTGGATTTTGTCTTTAACTTAAAAAAATTCTCGAAATTGTACGATCCATCCTTCTTGATAAAACTTGTTCAGGCAAAAATGCCTTTTGGAAAATATAAAGACCGTTTCGTTACAGATCTTCCGGTTCATTATCTGGAATGGTTTCAGCGAGAAGGATTTCCTCCCGGTAAATTAGGGCAACAGCTTTCAACCATGTATGAAATTAAAACCAATGGTTTAGAAGATATTCTGGGTCCCATCAAAAAGAAATACCGATGGAATCGTTTTCAGTAATAATATTTAACTAAGTAAACTACCCAAAGTTGCCGGTTGGTGTAATAGCCAACCCGACAAGCTATATCTTGGTACGCTCGTGAGTAAAACCTCATGTTCAACCACATCACTTTTAAAAAGAAGCATTCTTTTTGCAATTGGTTCTACTGTAAAACCTCCTTCCTCATTACTAACTTTAAGCTCTCCTCCATCACCCTTTTTCCAGTCTTTATTTAGATATATAAGCACTGTGATTTGCCGATTACTTCTTTTGTTAAATTGGTCTATATGTTTCTCATATTTTGAACCGATTGGATATTTGGCCAGATGAAACTCAGATCCTGATAAGCTAATGAAGCAATACATTCCTAGTTTTTCTCTTAATTCTTCCATCAAATTGAAAAAAGGCGTAAGGGGAGCGTCTCTTTTGGGATCTAACCAATAAATTAGATCTCCTCTTACTTCTTTCTGTATTTGATAATCCTGACTGGTTCCTATTCCGGCTTTTTTGAGCCTTTCATTTTCTTCGATAGCAGAGAAAAAGTCTATGATCGTTTTAAATAGTTCGTCAGAGATGAAATCATCTACAATTACAATATCTTTTTCAGCGAGCTCATCCACCCATGAGATCCACTTGTCATCAGAATAAACCATGGGTTCTATTTTTAATCGAGTAATCGGTAACTGGTTTAAGAAAGGCTTTAAACCATGCTAACCTTTTAGTTAGGTAAATTTAAAATACACTTTTTTGGTCCACCACAAGACACTTTTATTTAAGTTGAAAAAAAATTATTAATGGTGTAACATATTTTTTACATCACGTAAAGAAAACCCGACACCACTAATTATTCTAAATACACTATGTCTAAACAAGAAATACTTTCATGGACCTCATTAGCTACTTCTTCTTCATTTTTATTCTTTTATATACTTTTTAATTTTGGATTGCCCGGAACTGTCGAGGGCCTCTCCGGTACATTTGTAAAATCCTTCTTCAATTTATTCTGGATTGCGGTAGTTGTGGAGATCATTGTTGAGATCAGTGAGGGAAACAAGAAAGTTCAAAAAGATGAGCGTGATTTTATTATTGAAGCAAAAGGAATCAAAGCCGGGTATAACATCTTAGTTATTTCTATAGTAATTGCCCTTGTTCAAATATTCATATCAAACCTTGGTCTTATGAGTAATTCTGAATTTCCTATTTCTCTGGAGCTTTCTATTGTTTTTCATTTTCTTATCCTTTGTCTTTTTTTCGCCAGTGCAACCCGCCGATCTATTATGATCTATCAATACAGAAAAGGGTATTAGTATGGAAGACGGAACAATTGTAAATCAAATAAGAAAACTTCGGTTTAACCGGGGAGAAATGACTCAACAGGAATTGGCAGATCTGGTTGGTGTAACACGACAAACCATTAATGCTATTGAAGCAGCTAAATATTCTCCTTCTTTGGAACTGGCTTTTAAAATTGCGACGGCTTTTGGTTTACCGCTTGAAGACGTTTTTAAGTATAAGATCGACAGCTAAAAAATTTCTGTTTTCAACTTTGATTGTGTTAATGTTGAATCAAATACCAATGAAAAATTAATCCTCCCTAGAATCAAATCATTATCTGTGGTTACATCCACTTTCCATTCTCCTTCCAGCATATTTGTTTTGTAGGTATATCCCCTGTAGCCACCGTCTCTTCCTCCGGTAATTTCAAATTCAATTTTATCTGAGGTTTCCCAATTTTCGGTTCTGGGATTTTTCCATTGCCAATGATGATTCACTTTTTTCTTAAGATCAGCCGGGGCAAAAATGGAAGTAAAAATAAAAAGACTGTCACCCGGTTTATAATTTGTTTCCCTTTCAAAAGGGGTAAAAAAGCCACTTTCCTGATAAGTGACTTTATAGGTCCCGTTTTGCTTTTCAATATTATGAGCAACTAATCCCTCTTCCATTGCCAGCGGTACCGGAGGAATTAAATTGAAGAAATAGAAGATATTGATGGAAGCATAAATTATAAGAATAAGATTTATCAGCTTTGTTTTATTTAGCTCTTTTCTTGTGGATGGACTTTTTCCATAAATAAAGGTTACAAGAACCAATGTACTCGACAAACTTATTCCACCTGAAATAAGAAAAATGAACGTGTTCATTGTATTTACAATTACAGGAATGAAAAAAGTAAAGAAGGTAAAATTCACAAAAAAATATGTCCCGAATTGAAGGTATTTGTTGGAAATCCTTTTCTTCAACAATTCATTGGCAAACAACAGAATTACCAGTATAACGAAAAAGGAAACTGTTTTTGTAAACGAAACGCTTCTGGAAAAAAAGATCACATAGGCGCTACATAAACCTCCTATAAAAAATTGAATCGCCAGCGGAAAATAATCCTCATAACGCTCTAAAAAGGTGTCTTTCCATTTATCATCATCTGCTAAATTAAAAAGGTACAGACTCAAGCTCAGAGATAATAAGTACACACATATAATTATTTGATCATACAACCGGTCAATGCTTCCCAGTGTTAAAGAGTCCCAAGTAAAGCCTAGTATAAAGAATACTACTGGAGCACTTTTTTTGTGCTTTCTGATGAACGCCCGAAACCTGTTTACTTTTATCATTTCTGATCTTCCTTTTTCATAACCTAAGATACATTTGCTCCTGCTCTTTTTTTGTTAATTATTTTCTCAAATTTTGCTTTTAAAATCTCATTTTATTTCATTTCAGAATACAATGTTCCTAATCTTATTGCGATGCCTAAAATTAATGTAACACGTTCCACAACAATACATTCCCCAATTGATAATGTTTACTCTAAACTGAGTGATTTTAATCATTGGGTAAAATGGTCTCCCTGGCTTATTATGGAGAAGGGCGTGAATGTAACTATCTCCGATGATGCTAAATATTATGAATGGAAAGGAGACAGGGTTGGCGAAGGGAACATGCGCATTTCTCTGGAGGACGGAAGTAATACGATCGAATATGATCTTACTTTCTTAAAGCCATGGAAATCTGAAGCTAAAGTAAAGTTTATGCTTTCAGATAATAATGATCGGACCGCAGTTACCTGGACCATGGACAGCAAACTCCCCTTTTTTATGTTCTGGATGAAGAAAATGATGGAAGGTTTTATCGGTATGGACTATGAAAGAGGCTTGAACATGCTTAAGGATTATATTGAAGAAGGAGAAGTAAAATCTAACTTGGACTGGATGGGAGAATCTGATTTCCCCGGCACTAAATATATAGGCGTTAAAACAACTTGTGACATTGATAAAATGGATGAGGCTATGCCCGAAGATTTTGGTAAGCTGGAACAGTTCATGAAGGAAAATGTAGAGCTTGCATCTGAACAGGCTTATTCTATTTATCACGATTGGGATATTGTAAAAAGAAAGGCAAGTTATACAGCTTGTGTTGGGGTAACGTCTGTTCCAGAAGATCTTCCTGATGGTTTTATATCCGGAGAAATTCCTGCCACAAGAATTTATACACTTCGTCATACCGGAAAATATGATCATCTTGGTAACGCCTGGTCAACAATGATGGGCATGGCCAGAGGAAAAGAGTTTAAACAAAAAAGAGGTATCCATCCTTGGGAACATTACATTACAAATCCTCAGGAAACTGCAGAAGATGCAAATATCACCGATGTTGTTTTTGCAATTAAGTAACCTTTTTATCTTTATTTAATTGATGGATCTTAGAAAAGGGTTGAACCGCAAACTGCAGATAATACTTATTTTCTCATTTTTTGCAAGTATTCTTGTTTGTTTTACTCTTTGGACAAACGACAGACTATTTCCAATTCTCCCGGTCTTTGATTCTTTTGTAACCGGAGGTGTGCTTCATTTTTCTTTACTAAGCCTGTTTTTTGTTACCGGGTTACTTTCTGTTTTTGATTTCAAATTCTCAACTCATTCTTTATTTCTTTTTCTATTTCTGATTTTGATTTTATGCCTTCAGGACTATAATCGATGGCAGCCCTGGGTTTATATATTCTCTCTTCTTTTGATTTTTATTTTCTTTAGTCGTTGTAAGATGATCACCGAAAAAACCTTACTGACTTTATTCCGCATTGCTTTTATTGGTATTTATTTCTGGTCCGGTATTCATAAAGTTAATGCCGGTTTTATAACAAATACACTTCCTCACCTCGTTGTCCCTGATCTTGGCCTGATGAGTTACTTAATTCCTTTAATTGAAGCTTTTCTAGGAATAGGATTGATCTTTATTTCAACAAGAAAGTTTTCAGTTTTGTTACTTCTGGGTATGCACTTTTTAATTCTTTATGAAGTCTTTTTCGGCTTTTTTACATACAATACGGTCATCATACCCTGGAATCTTACAATGATGATCCTGTTGGTTTTCTTATTTTGGAATAAAGAACCCATTCATCTTTTTAGTAACCCTTCTGTTTCTAAAAGCTTTGCTGTTTTTATATTCCTGATCTTGCCCGCTGCAAACTTTATCAATCTCTGGCCGGGATATCCATCTTTCAATCTCTATTCAGGTAAAACTGCCAAAGCCTTCCTTTATGTTGATGAAGATTTTAAAACGAACTTTAAGTCAAAAACCCTTTCTAAATTCGATGATGAAAACAAAATCTCTGTTCATTCCTATACTTATTCAGAAATAAATGTTCCTTTCTACTCAGAAGGGGAGGTTTATCTTCACCTTTTTAATAAACTTTGCGAGCGTTCTTCAAATGAATTTTCTGTGGTGATGGAAATAAAAACACTTCCACATCTTTTTAAGAATGAATGGACTTCGGAATCTTACTTTTGTGATCAGTTAGAAAATGATTCTCGTACTCCTTTGCTCTCTAATTAATTTTATTCATTTAATTTTCAGCTGGAATTAAATTTGTAGATTTTTTTGTCTTTATTAGCCTAAGACAAACTATCTTTCTACATGAAGTTTTTTTCATCACAGATCTCTTACTTTATTTCTAATAAGAACACGAAGGTAAATATAGCCCGCCTTCTTAAGTTTCTTGGTATCCTTTTTCTTCTCATCACCATTTATGGAGTCCTTTTCCATATGATTATGGAAAGAGAAGGTCAGCAACACAGCTGGATGACAGGGTTTTACTGGACTCTGGTAACCATGAGTACGCTGGGTTTCGGGGATATCACCTTTACTTCTGATCTGGGACGTTTCTTTTCCATGGTGGTTCTGGGTTCAGGTATTATCGTTTTGTTGATCATGTTGCCCTTCACATTCATAGAATTCTTTTATGCCCCCTGGATGGAGGCTCAATCACGCGCAAGAGCTCCCAAAGAACTTCCTCCAACTACAAAAAACCATGTGGTTATTGCCAGTTTTGATCCCATAACAAAAGCTCTTGTCGAAAAACTTAAACAGTACCATAAGGAATATGTGCTTTTGGTTCAGGACCTGACAGAAGCTCTGGAATTATTCGATGACGGATACAGAGTTATGGTTGGTGAACCTGACAATCCCGAAACTTATCAAAAGCTACAAATTCATCAGGCGGCAATGGTGGTTGCGAATGGTTCTGATATGTTCAATACCAACGTGGCTCACACTGTAAGAGAAAACAGCGAGCATATTAAAATTATTGCTACTGCCAACTCTCACGATTCTATTGATATTCTGAAACTGGCCGGTTGTGATCATGTACTTCACATGGGAAATCTTTTGGGAAGGGCTTTATCGAGGCGAGTTCTTGGTCAGGATGCCCGTGTTCATACCATCGGCAGGCTTGGAGATATTGTAATTGCTGAAGCCACTGCTTACGACACTCCGCTTGTTGGAAAAACACTTCGTGAATCACAACTCAGAGAAAAACTTGGAATCAATATTGTTGGAATTTGGGAGCGGGGACATTTTCTCGGCTCTCACCCGGACACTGTAATTAGTGAACAAAGTGTGATCATGATGGCCGGTTCTGTGGATCAACTTCGCAGATATGATGAGTTATTTGGTATCTATGCCATAAGTGAAGAGCCTGTTATCATAATTGGTGGTGGACGTGTAGGTAGAGCTGCGGCCTATCATTTAAAGCGTCGTAATATCAAATTCAAAATTGTTGATAAGAATCCTGACCGAATTCTAAATGAAAAGAATTTCATTCTTGGAGACGCCAACGATATCAACACACTGAAAAAAGCCGGAATTGACAAAGCTCACAGTGTCATAATCAGTACCAACCAGGATGATATTAATATTTATCTCACTATTTACTGTCGCCACCTTCGCCCAAATATTCACATTGTTGCCCGTTCTACTCTGGAAAGAAATGTGAGTTCGTTACACCGCGCCGGAGCAGATTTTGTGATGTCATACGCTACGATGGGAGCTAACGCCATCTTCAATATTTATGAAGAGAACGATATTATCATGATCGCCGAGGGACTGAATGTATTTAGTTTAAAAACTCCTTCTAAGATTGCGGGTAAAACGATCATAGAAGCAGACATCCGTCACAACACCGGATGTAATGTAATTGCCTATACCAGAGATGGGGAACAGATAATCAATCCTGATCCAACAGATCCTATTCCGGAAAGCAGCGAACTTGTCTTAATAGGAGAAACTGAAGCTGAAGAGCGGTTTATTCAAATGTATGCTGATTAAGGATCAATGATTCATTGAACTTTTTGATTTGCGCTAATATTCGTCTCCCTTTGAAGAGAGACGATCATCAGACTTCTTTTCTAGTTCGACTCCATCTCCATAGCTATTGTTTGCATTCTCATAGCCAGATCTTTGTCGGATTGCATTGCCTGAGCTATACTTTGAAATCGTTGTGCAGACATCTCAGAATCCTGAATTGATTGCATTTGTTGTTTTTGAGCGCTCATACTTGCTTGTTGTAAAAAGCTCTGCATATTCGCGACTGTTTCTTCTTCTTTAGTAGTAAGTTCTATTTCTTCACCTTCAGGGTTTTGCTTGCTCTGCATTATTTCCTGAAATCTTGCTGTAGACATTCCCTCTTCTTCTAACTTGGCAACAACCAGACTATCCAGTTCCATTCGTATTCCCTGGAGTTCCTGTGCTATTATTACAAATTGTTCCAATTCAGAATCTGATACTGAATCGGCAGGAGCAATTTGTGGCATTGGCATATTTTGAGCCACTACTGCTGTACTGCAAATAATTAGTGATAAAATGAGTGCTTTAACTCTCTTTAAAATGTTCATTAAAAAAATAATTTCTTTGTGAATAGTTTAATTATCCGAAAACTATCCATTAATAAACGGGATACTAAATTTAAGACCGGGCTTTATAGGGTTTTAACATCAGCAGCGTAGATTTCGGAATTTATTTATGTTTTGCGCTGATATAATTCTTTCTTCGAATGGAGATGATAATCTTTGTATGATTTGAGGGATGTGTGAGGTTTATGAATTTTCTCTACAAGAACGAAGACCTTTTTCCTTGTAACGATGCTCTGCGTCGTTACAAAATTTAAGGCTAGTTTCGTTAGATCAGGAACTATTTTAAAATCTGATAATTCCTTTCTTTACTTTCCATGCATAATCAACATATTTCTCTCTTATTTCAAAATAAGTATTACAACCTTTCACTACCTCAATTGGAATACTATAAGGTAAAAGAGTAGAAACTTTTTCATTTATCAAACTAAAATATTTTCTCTTTTCCTCTTCATTTAATCCACTTAATCTATATTCTTCTAAATTTTTGTTAGTATTGATGCTTGTACCAATAAATATTACTGAAAGAGGAACCGAAACTTTCTTTTTAAATTCTAATAAAAGATCAATTAATTCCTTTTTTAAGGATTGAGAATTGTCAATAACTATTACAAATTTCTCGAATTCTGAATCTTCTAAAACTTGCATTGCTTGAGGCTCTCTATCTACAAGTTTCCATTTTGGTTTAATTGATTGATTGACATTATTAACAATTGATTCATAGATATCATAAATTCTACAAGACTCTGAAAATATTACTGGTTCAATAATCTTTATTTCCGAATTTTTATATCTATTTAAAAAGTCCCTCTTAATGTAAGTTTTACCAATTCCTATCTCTCCAATAATTGATAACTCCCCATTTGACGAAATACATCTTTGAATTAAATCTCTAGATTTCAACAAATCTTCA
>Ga0207884_1000326_pt1 | contig 32914 bp, 18 predicted proteins | sample MalvirmetaMSP144_FD_184236 | JGI IMG/M metagenome (GOLD analysis project Ga0207884, IMG submission 184236) | Marine viral communities from the Deep Pacific Ocean - MSP-144 (SPAdes) | ecosystem: Environmental > Aquatic > Marine > Oceanic | place: Pacific Ocean | collected 2011-07-08 | reverse complement strand
CTCTTTGGGCCGAAATCCTAATTCACCCTAACAGAACATCTCAACCAATTAATCCTTTGGCTTAGCCATTTATTGTTCTATTTTTGCCACAAATTTAAACCCACTGTAATGAGTGTTTTAGTCAATAAAGATTCTAAAATTATAGTTCAAGGATTTACCGGCTCTGAAGGTACTTTCCACGCTGAACAAATGATTGAATATGGTACAAATGTAGTTGGTGGTGTTACTCCGGGAAAAGGAGGCCAAGAACACATTGGTAAACCAGTATTCAATACTGTAGAAGATGCAGTAGCCGCAACTGGTGCCAACGTATCTATCATATTTGTACCACCAGCTTTTGCTGCTGATGCTATAATGGAGGCTGCCGATGCTGGTATTTCTGTAATCATCGCCATTACTGAGGGAATTCCTGTAAAAGATATGGTTCAGGCCAAAGAATATATTAAGAACAAGAGTGTTACCTTAATTGGCCCTAACTGCCCAGGAGTTATTACTCCGGGTGAAGCTAAAGTAGGTATCATGCCTGGTTTTATCTTCAAAAAAGGTAGAGTTGGTTTAGTATCTAAATCTGGTACTTTAACTTATGAAGCTGCTGACCAATTGGTAAAAGCTGGTTTGGGAATTTCAACTGCGATCGGAATTGGTGGTGATCCAATTATTGGAACACCAACAAAAGAAGCTGTTGAGCTTTTAATGAACGACCCAGAAACTGACGCCATCGTTATGATCGGTGAAATTGGTGGTAACTACGAAGCCCTTGCTGCTGAGTATATCAAATCTACTGGTAACAAAAAACCAGTGGTTGGATTTATCGCTGGACAAACAGCGCCTCCAGGTAGAAGAATGGGCCACGCTGGTGCCATCATTGGTGGAGCAGAAGATACAGCAGAAGCTAAGATGAAAATAATGGAATCTTGCGGTATTAAAGTTGTTAGCTCACCAGCTGACATTGGAGCAACAATGGCTGAGCTATTAAAAGCTTAAGAATAGAAAAAATAAGATGATTATAATAAAGCCTCAGAAATGAGGCTTTTGTTTTTTACGCCCTATCGGTACTTAACTGATTGAGGGCAATCCAAGCCATCAATCCAATTCCAACCTCAATGGCGTCTTCGTCAATATTAAATTTAGGGGTATGAACACCTAAAGTGGTTCCTTTCTCAGGATTTCCAGTTCCTAAACGATAAAAGCAAGAAGGCACTACATGAGAGTAATAAGCAAAGTCTTCTGCTCCCATCCATAGATCAAGGTCAACAATGTTTTCTTCACCTAAGTAAGAGGTTGCCGCAGCACGCGCTGCTTGCGTTGTGCTTGGGTCATTGGTTAGAAATGGATAACCAACATCAACATTTACATCACAGCTGCCTCCCATGGCTTCGGCTATTCCTTCAGCAATGCTTCTTATTCTTTTGTGTGCCTCGAAACGCCACTCTTCATCCAAAGCCCTAAAGGTTCCTCCAATTTTAACCTCATCGGGAATAATGTTTTGAGCATGCCCTCCTTCAATTTGCCCGAAAGAAAGCACAGTTGGTTTTTTAGGATCAGCATTTCTGCTTACTACTTGCTGAAGGGCTACAATGATGTGAGAAGCAATAAGAATTGGATCGATTACTTTATCAGGAAGCGCAGCATGACCACCTTTTCCTTTTACGGTAAGGTAAATTTCATCGGCACTGGCCATATACTGACCTTCTCTAAAACCAACTTTCCCTGTCGGGATATATGGCATTACATGCTGCCCCAACATACTATTAGGCTTAGGGTTTTCCAGCGCTCCAGCTTTGATCATTAACGAAGCTCCTCCTGGATTTTTCTCTTCTCCAGGTTGAAATACTAGTTTAACGGTTCCCTCAAATTGATCTTTGAGCTCAACCAAAATTCTAGCTGCTCCTAAAAGACATGAGGTATGCACATCGTGACCGCAAGCATGCATTACGCCTTCGTTCTTTGATTTATAAGGAATATCACTGAGTTCGGTAATAGGCAAAGCATCCATGTCGGCACGCAAAGCCACGGTTCTAGACGAAGGGTTTTTACCTTCTATTAATGCTGTAAGTCCCGTTTCTGCAACTCCTTCTTTTGGTTCTATACCAAGCTTTCTTAACTCAGAAGCTACATATTTTGCAGTTTCAAACTCCTTAAACGAAAGTTCGGGGTTGGCATGAATATACCTACGAATACTAACTGTATCTTCTGCATACTGAGAAGCCAATTTTTTAACTTCGGCCAGTAAACTCATTTTTCAAGTTTAAATTGCTCTGGAACTACAGTAGCGGTGGGGTAATATTTCTTTATTTTCTCATAAAGGGGTTGCGCCTCTATCTGCTGATAGAACTCACCAATCTTCACAAAATAGGTAGGCAATTTATACTGAATTTGAGCATCCATTGCAGGAAGAATATCAAATAGACGATTCCTCACCCTACCTGCCTCAACTTCATTCGTTCCAGAATACACCATAATAGTATAACCAGAAAGTGTTGCCAATGTATCGTTTCTGGTAATAATGGAGTCCATAACGGCATTCATCTTATCAGAAACTTCATAAGAAGACCTTATGGCTTCATTTTTTACTAGATCAATACTGTCTATCATACCTGATTGGCTTTCAACTTTAGGCCGATACTTAGACAGGTCATCGGAATAGTTCAGATCAACCTCATTCCCTTTCACATCCTTTTTAGGGACTGCCTGATTGGTACACCCAACTGCCAAAAGAATGGCAGCAAGAGGTAGTAGAGTATGTGAAACAAACTTATTCATTGATGACCACGCATTTATTGCTTAGAATATCTTCTTCTACTTGCTTAAACTTAACGTCATTTTTCACAGTTCCGTCTTGGTACTGAACATTAACTCGGTCATTTCTACCGTAAATCTTTTCAGACTTAATAGGAGCAATTTTTTCAACTGGAGGTCTGTTTCGAGTATCCTGTCTTCCAGCTAAAGCTGATTTAGACTCTTCCTTACTTTCATTCAATTTTTGTTGACTTCCTCGGCTTCTCGCCTCTTGCACTCTGTCTGGTGCTTGTTGAGGTATGTCGGCTTTGGTAAGGAAAGAAACTGTTTCTTCGTTTACCTTAGAAAGGAAAGCTTTAAACAATTGGAAGGCCTCGAATTTATAGATCAAAAGCGGATCCTTCTGCTCATAAACTGCATTTTGCACCGACTGTTTCAAGTCATCCATATCGCGCAAGTGCTCTTTCCATGTTTGGTCAATTACTGCAAGCGTAATCGATTTCTCCATGGCTTTGATCAATTCAGCGTTTTCTGTTTCTACAGTTTTATTGAGGTTTACAGCCACACCAATTTGTCTCTTCCCATCCATAAATGGAAGGAGTATGTTCTCAACCGTAGCTCCTTTTTCTTGCTGAATATGTTTCAGTAATGGCAGTGTTTTTTCTGCTATCGACTTATTCTTCTTATTGTAGTCGGCATAAACTTCTTCGTACAAATCGTTTACGAGTGTGTTTACATCAGATTGAGTGTAATGATCGATACCTATTTTGGTATCCATACCCAATGTGCCAATACAGCTAAGTTTAAACCCGTCAAAATCGTTTGTTGGTTTTGTATTGTTCAGGATATCCTCACAAGTATCATACATCATGTTCATGATGTCTAACTGCAAACGTTCACCGATCAACGCATTTTTTCTTCTTTCATAGATTACCGAACGCTGTTGGTTCATGATGTCATCATACTCCAAAAGTCGTTTTCTGGTACCGAAGTTATTTTCTTCAACTTTACGTTGTGCTCTTTCAATAGATTTGGAAATCATGGAATGCTGAATCATCTCACCTTCCTTCAAGCCCATTCTATCCATTAATTTGGCCACTCTGTCTGAGCCAAAAAGCCTCATTAAGTTATCTTCCAACGAAACAAAGAATTGAGATGAACCTGCGTCTCCCTGACGGCCTGCTCTACCTCTCAACTGACGGTCAACACGTCTTGATTCGTGTCTTTCTGTACCAATAATGGCAAGCCCCCCAGCGGCTTTAGATTCTGGCGCTAACTTAATATCTGTTCCACGGCCCGCCATGTTGGTAGCAATGGTTACAGTACCTGGTCTACCAGCAGCGGCCACAACATCGGCTTCTCTGGCGTGTTGCTTCGCGTTCAATACTTGATGCTCAATCTTTTTAAGATGAAGCATTCTGCTCAAAATTTCAGAGATTTCAACCGAAGTAGTACCCACTAACACTGGTCTTCCTTCGGCAGTTAACTCAACGATTTCGTCTACTACGGCATTAAATTTCTCTCTTACCGTTTTATATACTTTGTCTTCTCTGTCTTCTCTTGCAATTGGTCGATTGGTAGGAATTACTACTGTATCCAGTTTGTAAATTTCCCAGAACTCTCCTGCTTCTGTTTCGGCAGTACCCGTCATACCCGCCAGCTTGTGGTACATTCTGAAATAGTTCTGCAATGTAATAGTGGCATAGGTTTGTGTGGCATCTTCTACCTTCACATTTTCCTTGGCTTCAATGGCCTGGTGTAGTCCGTCAGAATATCTACGGCCATCCATTACCCTACCTGTTTGCTCATCTACAATTTTCACTTTTCCACCATCAAGGATATATTCCGTATCCTTTTCAAACATGGTATAAGCTTTCAGCAATTGGTTTACTGTATGAATTCTTTGCCCTTTTACTGAGTAATCTTGAATGGCTTCTTCTTTTTGCTTGAGCTTATCTTCATCGCTTAAAGTTTCGTCTTTCTCAAGTCTGGCCACTACTTCACCAATGTCGGTCATAATAAAGAAGCTTGGGTCTTCTCCTTCACCAGTAATTAAGTCAGTTCCTTTTTCAGTCAGATTTACCGCATTTGTCTTTTCATCAATGGTAAAGTAAAGTGGTTCATCTGCCTTAGGCATATTCTTTTGGTTGTCTTGCAGATAGAAGTTCTCTGTCTTCTGCATTACCATCTTCATTCCTGTTTCACTTAGGAATTTAATCAATGGTTTATATTTTGGAAGGCCACGGAAAGCCCTGAACAAAGCCAGTCCACCTTCATCTTCGTTTCCTTCTTTGATCAATCGCTTAGCGTCATTCAAGTATTGAGAACAAAGCTTCTTTTGAGCATCTACTAGCTTGGTAACGCGTGGTTTCAATTCGTGAAACTCGTGTTCATCTCCTTTTGGAATTGGGCCTGAGATGATCAATGGAGTTCTGGCTTCATCAATCAATACTGAATCGACCTCATCGACCATTGCATAGTGATGCTTGCGTTGTACAAGCTCTTTTGCTTCTCTGGCCATGTTGTCACGCAAATAATCGAAGCCAAATTCGTTATTAGTTCCGTAAGTGATGTCCGCACGGTAAGCCTCTCTTCTTTCTTCAGAATTTGGCTGGTGCTTATCTATACAGTCTATTGTAAGGCCATGGAATTGGAATAGCGGTGCCATCCATTCTGAATCTCGCTTGGCCAAGTAATCGTTCACCGTAATTACGTGAACACCTCTTTCTGCTAAGGCATTCAGGTAGGCGGGTAATGTAGCTACAAGTGTTTTACCTTCACCAGTCGCCATCTCAGCGATTTTTCCTTGATGCAAAACGATACCTCCGATTAACTGTACATCGTAGTGAAGCATTTCCCAAGTCACCTCAGTACCTGCTGCTAGCCATTTGTTTTTCCAAATGGCTTTATCTCCTACAACTTCAACTTGAGGGCCTTTGGCAGCAATTTGTCTATCATGCAAAGTAGCCTCAACTTCAAGTTTACCGTTTTCCTTTAGTCTTCTGGCTGTTTCCTTCACTACAGCAAAGGCATCTGGAAGCACATCCATAAGTACTTTCTCAAGTTCTTCGTCACGCTTCTCTTCCAGTTTATCTATTTGATCGAAAATGCTCTCCTTTTGAGCAATTTCCAGATCTGTTTCTTTCTCAATTCTAAGATGAAGGGCAGCCAGTTGATCATCAACTTCTTTAAGGTAACTTTTAATTCTACCTTTAATTTCTTGGGTCTTTCCCCTCAAAGCTTCATCAGAAATGCTGCTCAGTTCAGCAAACGCTTTGTTAATTTTATCAACGTAAGGTTTTACTTCCTTAATATCTCGATCTGACTTCGATCCAAAAACCTTTGCCAACCCTTTTGTTAAAAAACTCATACTGTATTTTTAATATGGTTTAAAGTTAATTTCTTGTCTAGAAAAAGTAAACATAAGCTTGATTTTATATTCACAGCTCGATTACTCCTTCAAATACTTTTTCGGCAGGACCTATTAAATAGATGTCCTTAAAAATGTTGTTCTCTTGATTAAAAGAAACCTGAAGCTCTCCCCCAACTGCATTGAGCCTAATTGGAGATTCGCCCCCTTTTAGTGCAAAAGATAATGCAGCAGCTGTACAACCCGTACCACAGGATAAAGTTTCGTTTTCAACCCCTCTCTCATACGTCCTAATTACAAGTGAGTTGTTAGGGCACTCCTCAATAAAATTGACGTTTACCCCTTCGTTCTTGAAGCGATCTGAATAGCGAATTTCTCTACCGCTCTCTACTACATCTATGTCGTGGGCATTGGGTACATATTGTATATAATGCGGAGAGCCGGTATTGATCAAAAAGTCATCTCCGATCAATTCATGTTCGGCTACGTCATTCATTAATAAATGGACTTCTCCATCTGTAATAAACGCTTCGTGAGGCCCATCAATAGCTAAGAATTCAGTGTTATCCTGAATGATACCCAAACTCTTGGCAAACATAACAGCGCATCGGCTTCCGTTACCACAAAGACTTTGCGATCCATCTGGGTTATAGTACATCATTTCGAAATCAAACTCTGGATGATCCTCGATCAGAATCACTCCGTCTGCACCTACACCAAACCTACGATCGCACAATTGTGAAACAAATGATAAATCAGATTTATCGATTTCTAGCTGCCGATTATCGATCATCACGAAATCGTTGCCTGTACCTTGATATTTATGAAATTGAATCACCTCTAAAACTTATATGGTGGGCAAAGGAACAATAAATGCGCCTCAATTAAAAAAGTGACATATTGGCGTAGAAAAAAGTTAAGACATAAAAAAACCTCCAAATGGAGGTTCAAATTCTTTAAGAGGAAATGACTATTTAGCCAATTTCTCTTTAATTCTTGCAGCCTTACCATGTCTACCTCTTAAGTAGAATAATTTAGCTCTTCTAACTTTACCTTTTCTAAGCACTTCGATTTTATCGATATTTGGTGAAAGAAGTGGAAACACTCTTTCTACACCCACACCGTTAGAAATTTTTCTTACAGTGAAAGTCTCACCGTTTGTGCCTGAATTTTTTCTCTGAATTACAGTTCCTTGAAACTGCTGAATTCTCTCTTTACCACCTTCTTTAATCTTCACGTGCACATTGATAGTGTCACCAGAATTGAATTGTGGCATCGAAGTTCTTACTTCGTTATTTTCTTGCTCTATAAATTTGATAAGATCACTCATGATTTCTATCTCTAACAGCCTCGTCTAAAATCGGACTGCAAATATATGGAAAATGTTTTTGTAACAAGCAGGCTATCAATAATTTTTTATTCATCTAGCATTCCAGGTCGCCTAGCCCTAGTTCGCGCTACAGATTGTTCATACCTCCACTCTTCAATCTTGGCCTGATGACCTGATAAAAGCACTTCTGGCACCACCATACCTTTGTATTCAGCAGGGCGCGTATAAACAGGGGGAGCTACTAAATCATCTTGAAAAGAATCTGTTAGAGCAGAAGTTTCGTCAGACAATACACCGGGCAGCAATCTAATAATAGAATCTGCTACCACAGCCGCTGCCAGCTCACCCCCAGAAAGCACATAATTCCCAATACTGATTTCTCGGGTTATAAAGTGCTCCCTTACTCTTTCGTCTACCCCTTTATAATGACCGCACAGTAAAATGAGATTTCCTTTCAAAGAAAGCTCATTCGCGATTCCTTGATTAAGCAGCTCACCATCAGGAGTCATATAAATGACTTCATCATAATCACGCTCAGCCTTTAGCTTAGAAATACAAAGGTCAATCGGTTCAATCATCATTACCATGCCCGCACCTCCACCATAAGCATAATCGTCAAGTTGGCGCTGCTTGCTGGTTGAGAATTCTCGCAAATCATGCACTACCACTTCCACCAGACCTTTCTCTTGCGCTCTTTTTAATATAGAGTGCGAAAAGGGGCTATCCAGTAATCTGGGCAATAATGTGATGATGTCGATTCTCATGATTAATCTTCTAGAAAAACATCCACTAAACCTTCAGGAATAAACATGTACAATCTGTTGTTCTCCTTGTCTATTTCCTTAATCAGCTCGTCCGTTAAAGGAATCAACACTTCTTTTTCAGTTTTATGCTTAATTGAAAGAAGAGTTTGCGGACCAGCCTCAAATACGTTCTCAACTTCCCCTACTAAACTATCGTCATTAGCATCGATTAAATCAAAACCAACGAGTTCATGAAAATAGAAATCCCCTTCTTCACGCTCGGGTAAAGTAGATAGCGGCAAGTAAAGTGAACAACCTTTTAAAGCCTTAGCCAGATCTAAAGTATCCGTATCTTCAAAAGAAATAATTGCCCTGTCTCCGTTCAGTGAAATGGCTGAAATAAAAAAAGGAACCAGTTGTTGCCCTTGTTGGACAAAAACTGATTCCAAAGCTTTATACTCTTCAGGGTAATCCACGTCTAATAAGACTTGAACCTCGCCCTTTAAGCCGTGCGGTTTAGTGATATACCCTAACTGGTAACAATCTTCAACCGTCATGACCAACTATAATTAGTCTTCTTTTTTCTCTTCAGCAGCTGGTGCTTCTTCCGTAGCAGGAGCCTCTTCAGCTACTTCTGCTGACGCCTCTACTTCTTCAGTAGCCTCTTCTTCAACAGCAGGTGCATTAGCTGCTTCTGCTTCTGCTTTTCTAGCAGCAATCGCCTCAGCTCTTGCAGTGTTTACTTTAGCTTCTGCATCCAATTTCGCTTTCTTAGCGTCATCTTTAGCTTTTGCTAATTGCTCTACTTTACCACTGATTTGAGATTCTTTGCCTTCTAACCAAGCCTGATATTTTTTATCAGCCTCTTCTTGAGTAACTGCTCCTTTAATCACACCAATTTGAAGGTGTTTTCTTAGAAGAACTCCACGGTAAGAAAGCATTGCTTTTACAGTATCTGTAGGCTGTGCTCCATTCATAACCCACTGAAACGCCTTCTCATTATCAATATTGATAGTAGCCGGGTTAGTGTTTGGGTTATAAATACCAATTTTTTCAATAAAGCGACCATCACGTGGTGCTCTTGCATCTGCGATAACTACATCGTAAATCGCTTGTTTCTTGCGACCTCTACGGGCCAATCTGATTTTTACTGCCATTTAACTTTTAAAGTTTAGCGAGGATCACGTCCTCTAATCTTTGAGATCACGTCTCAAAAATGGACTGCAAATGTACGGTTTTTTCTTTAATAGAAACATATAGGATTCATTAAAATTCAAACCGTTTTGATTCTTATACAGAACACTAATAATAAAGCACTTAGCTCGGCATTCAAATATAATGAAAACAGCCAATCCAAGAGACCAAAATCAAAGAACACTATCCCTCTATATAATCCTTCTTTACTGTATAAAGAATCACTTCCTTTACAAATACAACCCTAAGCCATCAAATACGATTAAGAACAAAAACAACTTCTCGAAGGAGAAAAATCAATACATTTATATAACCGCATAAGCGGTTTTTAATAACTAAGCTAAAGACATACCTTTGGTACTCATAAGAGGCAAACACCTGTTCATGGATAATTATTCTTATTTAAGCAATGCAGATCCTAAGGCTTTAGAAGCCCTTTATCAGCAATTCAAAAATGACCCCAGCAGTATTGATGAGGGTTGGAAAAAATTTTTCGAAGGTTTTGAGTTCGCTCAAACAGAGTATTCAATGCTACCAGATGGTCAAGCTTCGAGCACTACTCAAGCTACAACTGGTAATAATACTGTTTCTGACAAAGAGGTTCAGGTAAGAAACCTGATTCACGCTTATAGAACCAGAGCGCACCTAAGATCTAAAACCAACCCAGTTAGGGAAAGAAAAGACAGAAAGCCAATTCTTGACTTGGCTGATTTTAACCTAAATGAAGGAGATTTAGATACTCAGTTTATTTCTGGTGAAGAACTGGGGATTGGTAAAGCTCCATTAAGAAAAATCATTGATACACTTCAATATATATATGAAGGCACTGTCGGTTTCGAATACATGTATGTTCGTGACCCAGAAAAGCTGAAGTGGCTCAGAGAAAAAATTGAAAAAGATGCGCTTTCATTTAAGCCATCTCATGCCCAGCGCGAAAGAATTCTAAGCAAACTTAACGAAGCCGTAGTTTTTGAAAACTTCCTTCATACCAAATATTTGGGTCAGAAGAGGTTCTCTTTGGAAGGTGGCGAAACTACAATTGCCGCTTTGGATGCTATTATTAATAAGGGTGCTGAGCTTGGAGTTAAAGAAGTAATGATTGGAATGGCCCACCGTGGTCGTTTGAACGTTTTGGCCAACATCATGGGCAAAACCTATGAGCAAATCTTTAGCGAATTTGAAGGCAATTCTACACCTGACCTCACCATGGGTGATGGTGACGTCAAATATCACATGGGATTTTCGAGCCAAGTTACTGCGGTAAATGGCGAAAAAGTTGAGCTTAAACTAGCGCCTAACCCTTCTCACTTAGAAGCAGTAAACCCTGTGGTTGAAGGCTTTGTAAGGGCCAAAGGTGATGAAGAATACAATAGAGATCGTTCTAAAATATTACCAATACTTATTCATGGCGATGCAGCCGTTGCCGCACAAGGTATAGTGTACGAAGTTACTCAAATGGGTAATCTTGAAGGCTACAATACAGGTGGAACCATCCACTTTGTAATTAATAACCAAGTTGGTTTCACTACCGACTTTGACGATGCTCGTTCTAGTATCTATTGTACTGATGTAGCAAAAATTATTGATGCCCCTGTACTTCACGTTAATGGTGATGATCCAGAAGCGGTAGTTTTCTGTGTTCAGTTTGCTGCTGAGTACAGACAAAAATTTGGTGAAGATATTTTCGTAGACATGGTTTGCTACCGTAGACACGGCCATAATGAAAGTGATGAGCCTAAGTTTACTCAGCCGTCATTATATAATGTGATTTCAAAACACCCTAACCCACGCGAGGTTTATAATAAACAACTCATTGAAAAGGGTGAGATTGAAGCAGCTTTAGCCAAGAAATTAGACAAAGAATTTAGAGCACTTCTTCAAGATAGACTCAATTTGGTGAAGCAAAAGCCACTTCCGTACATCTACCAACCATTGGAAGAAGAATGGAGGAACTTGAGAAGATCTAAACCAGAGGATTTTGAACAGTCTCCAGAAACTGGAATCTCAAATGATACGCTCAAGAAAGTAGCGGACGCCCTAACTACTATTCCAAAAGGATTTAAGCCTTTAAAGCAGATAGAAAAGCAGTTGAAGCAACGTAAAGACATGTTCTTTAAAGAGAAGTCTTTAAACTGGGCAGCAGGTGAACTTTTAGCTTATGGGTCGCTTCTATTAGATGGAAAAAAAGTGCGTTTAACGGGCCAGGATGTACAAAGAGGAACTTTCTCTCATAGACATGCGGTATTGCATGATGCCAATACCAATGATGCATACAACAGCTTGAACAACCTTGGTGCAGATAACAAATTCGAAATTTATAACTCACTACTTTCAGAGTTTGGTGTAATGGGCTTTGAATTTGGCTACGCCATGGCAAACCCAAATGCTCTTACATTGTGGGAAGGCCAGTTCGGTGATTTTGCCAACGGTGCCCAAGTAATGGTAGATCAGTTCATTTCATGTTCTGAAACCAAATGGCAACGCATGAACGGAATGGTGCTTCTTTTACCACATGGTTATGAAGGCCAAGGCCCAGAGCATTCAAATGCAAGACCTGAGCGTTACTTACAGTTGAGCGCTGAATACAATATGGTAGTGGCCAATATCACCACTCCAGCCAACTTCTTCCACGCATTGAGAAGACAGTTGACATGGGAATTCAGAAAACCATTGGTGGTGATGTCGCCTAAATCTTTATTACGCCACCCTAAAGTAGTTTCACCAGTTGAAGATTTCACTTCGGGTCGTTTTAAAGAAGTAATTGGCGATGATTATGCAACTGCTAAATCTGTAAAACGTGTTCTTCTTTGTTCAGGAAAAATCTACTACGATTTGCTTGAACGCCAAGAAGCCGACAAGCGTAAGGATGTGGCTATCGTGAGGGTTGAGCAAATTCAGCCATTCCCAACTAACCAAGTGAACGAAATTCTAAGCCAATATAAAGGTGCAGAAGTTTTCTGGGTACAAGAAGAACCAGAGAACATGGGTTACTGGTGCTTTGTACAAAGAGCCTATAAAGATACAGCCCTTACATTAATATCTCGTAAAGCAAGTGCTTCGCCTGCTACAGGTTATGCTAAAGTACACGCTGCCGAGCAAGAAAAATTAGTCGATCAAGCTTTCGCAAAAAAATAAGAAATCATGAGTCTTGAAATCAAAGTACCTACCGTTGGAGAGTCAATAACCGAGGTTACAATTGCCCAGTGGTTCAAAAAAGAAGGAGAGTCTGTAGAAATGGACGAAGTTATTTGTGAGCTTGAATCAGACAAAGCCACATTTGAGCTGAATGCCGAAGCTGCAGGTAAATTGCACATTATCGCCCAAGAAGGCGAAACGCTAGAAATTGGCGCAACCATATGTGAAATTGATACAGATGCAGCTGGAAGTAGTGCCCCTGCTCCAGAAAAAGAAGCTCCAAAAGCTGAAGCCAAAGAAAGCACTGGCCCAAAATCTACTGGTGAAACTAAAGAAATGATTGTACCTACTGTAGGTGAATCTATTACTGAGGTAACCATTTCTAGCTGGCTGAAAAACACTGGCGATTATGTAGAGCTTGACGAAATTATTGCTGAAGTAGATTCAGATAAAGCCACTTTTGAATTGCCTGCCGAAGCATCGGGTATACTTACCATTATTGCAGAAGAAGGCGACACTATCGAAATTGGTGCTACCATCTGTAAAATTGAAGTAACCGAAGGTGGCGCCCCTGCTAAATCTGAAGCAAAAGCGGCATCTGGTGCTGCTTCTCAATCTTCTTCGCAAGATCAAACTTATGCTACAGGGCATGCCTCTCCGGCAGCGGCTAAAATTTTAGCTGAAAAAGGTATTGATCCTAAATCGGTAAAAGGGACAGGCGTTGATGGTAGAATTACCAAAGAAGATGCAGAAAGTGCTCAAAAATCGGCACCAGCACCAAAGGCAGCCGAAAGCAAAAAAGAAGATTCAGCTCCAGCCATTAGTGTTCCAGGTGGACGTAATGAAAGCAGAGAGCGCATGTCGGCTTTAAGAAAAACAGTAGCGAAGCGTTTGGTTTCAGTGAAAAACGAAACTGCCATGCTCACTACTTTCAATGAAGTGAACATGAAGCCTATCATGGACATTCGCAAGAAGTACAAGGAATCGTTTAAGGAGAAACACGAGATTGGCTTAGGCTTTATGTCATTTTTTACCAAAGCCGTAACCATGGCTGCCAAAGATTGGCCAGCAGTAAACGCTCAAATTGATGGTAACGAAATCGTTTATCATGATTTCGTAGACGTTTCTATTGCGGTTTCAGCCCCAAAAGGTTTGATGGTTCCTGTAATCAGAAATGCAGAAAGCATGAGCTTCGACCAAATTGAAAAAGAAGTGATGAGGTTGGCCTTGAAAGCCAGAGACGGTAAGCTTACCATCGAAGAAATGACTGGAGGAACCTTTACCATTACCAATGGAGGTATTTTCGGTTCTATGCTTTCAACACCAATTATCAATGCTCCGCAGTCGGCTATTTTGGGAATGCACAACATTGTAGAACGCCCAATGGCAGTAAATGGTCAGGTTGAAATTCTTCCTATTATGTACTTAGCCCTTTCTTACGATCACCGCATTGTAGACGGAAGAGAGTCGGTAAGCTTCTTGGTAAGGGTAAAAGAATTGCTTGAAGATCCAACCAGACTATTATTAGGAGTATAAATCTAAAATCAAACATCCAAAATCGTAGATATGAAATATGATGTAACAGTGATTGGTTCGGGACCTGGTGGTTATGTAGCGGCAATTCGTTGCGCACAACTGGGAATGAAAACGGCCATCATCGAAAAATACGATACATTAGGCGGAACTTGCTTAAACGTAGGTTGTATTCCTTCAAAAGCATTACTCGATTCCTCAGAGCATTACCATAACGCAGCGCACACCTTCAAAACGCACGGCATTGACTTGGATAACCTTCAAGTGAATCTAAAACAAATGATCGACCGTAAGGCGGGTGTTGTAACAGATAACGTAAACGGTATCGCCTTCTTAATGAAGAAGAATAAAATTGATGTTCACACTGGTGTTGGATCGTTCATCGACAAAAACAACATCAAAGTAACCGACAAAGACGGCAAAGAAACCAAGCTTGAAACAGATAAAGTAATTATTGCTACGGGTTCAAAACCTTCTTCGCTTCCCTTCATTAAAATCGATAAAAAGCGTGTTATCACTTCTACCGAAGCCTTAGGGCTTAAAGAAGTACCAAAACACATGATCGTAATTGGTGGTGGTGTAATCGGTATGGAATTAGGTTCGGTGTATGCCCGTTTGGGTGCCGAAGTATCTGTGGTAGAATACATGGATTCACTTATTCCTACCATGGACAGCACTATGGGACGTGAATTGAAGAAGTCTTTGAAAAAACTCGGCTTCAATTTCTACCTAGGTCATAAAGTAACCGAAGTAAAAGGCACAGCGAAAAACGTAACTGTTAAAGCTGAAAACAGCAAAGGCGAAACTGTTGAGCTGAATGCAGATTACTGCTTGGTTTCAATTGGAAGAAAACCATACACTGAAGGTTTGGGCTTAGAGAACATTGGCATTACACCAGATGATCGCGGCAGAATTGAGGTTGACGAGCATTTAAAAACCAAAGTGGACAATGTATATGCCATTGGTGATGTAATTAAAGGTGCCATGTTAGCTCATAAGGCTGAAGAAGAAGGCGTTTTTGTAGCAGAAACCATTATGGGTCAAAAGCCGCACATCAATTACAACTTAATCCCTGGTGTAGTATATACTTGGCCAGAAGTGGCTGCTGTAGGTTATACCGAAGAGCAATTGAAAGAAAAAGGAGTTGAGTACAAAACTGGCTCTTTCCCTTTCAAAGCTTCAGGCAGAGCGAGAGCTTCAATGGACACTGATGGTTTGGTGAAAGTATTGGCTGATAAAAAGACCGATGAAATTCTTGGCGTACATATGATTGGCCCAAGAACAGCAGATATGATTGCTGAGGCGGTAGTCGCTATGGAGTTTAGGGCAAGTGCAGAAGACATCGCGAGAATGTCGCATGCACACCCAACTTATACCGAAGCATTCAAAGAGGCTTGTTTAGCAGCAACTGACAATAGAGCGTTGCATATTTAAGAGCAATAAGACATATTGAAAAAACAAAAGAAGGCCGTCATTTGACGGCCTTCTTTCTGTTCAACATTAAACTCAACTCAACCAAATATTCTTTTATTATTGTGCTTTTTCTTTCGTAGTAACTCTTCTATTCAACCGTATCAAACCAACTTCTAATGAACTCTCTATTTGAGGAGACTGTAAGCATACGAGTGTTTTCATATCATATGTTTTAAACTGCGCAGCTACAAATACTGTGTCTTTCTCTTCATTCTCATATCCAAATGAGAAGCGAATATCGCCATCGCAAACAAAGTCGAACATTGGTCTTTCTTCATTATCGATTGTCAGTTTTATTTCTTTCTCAACTTCTGAAAATTGAAAAAGCATTTTCTCATCTCCTGAAGTTTCCCATTGGCCTATTAAAGCCTCTTTTAAAACTTCATTTTTCGAATCAAAAAAGCCATTTCCTGAAACTCTTGATCCGTGGCAGCTGGTCATTAATATTGAGAGTAATAAGCATACTGCCATAGTTGGTTTTGAGTACTGATACATCACATAATAGTTGGTCGACTATTTATGATCAAAACGCTCGCCATTTTGGAAAACAGCTTATAATAAAAGGAAGGGCTTATATAGAAAGCAACTCCATCCCAAATTGGGATTAAATTCCCAAATCAGGTTTATAAATATAAAAAAATGCGTTTCACATAATTAATTCTGTACAGTAGATAATCTAGAAACTTTTAAGTCAAGGGAATGTTTCTCAAATCACTGACCAAGTTATAATCAATGAAGAGTACGTCTACTGTCCAAGTTTCATTTTCATTATGGGTAGCCAACTGAGCGTCTATATACCACCTACCATTCTTGATTTTCATCAAAACTCTAATATCAACAGTTTGGGCATCGTGCTCTTCAATATCACCCCCTTCAGCTGAAAAACCTGCCACTATTGCCATTGTTGTACTTGCTGACATTCCTGTATCCCTATCATCTTCTCCGTCAAATCCAGAATATCGCTTTAAAACAAATGGTTTAGTGCTAGGCTTTAAAACACCACTGTACTTAACATCGCCTTGCACATTAACAGCACCTTGTACTTTTAACTTATCTGAGCTATTGGGAGTAGTACCAATACCTACATTACCATAATCATAATCAATGGAAAGCCTGTCCTCAAGCACTTCATCTCCAGACCTTGTTCGTAAAACAAGCGCACCTCCAAAGGCATTATCACTCGAGTTTCTTCCCTGAATACTGGCCATAATTGCCTGTGCGTTGTTGTTGAAAAAATCCAGTTCAGCAAAGCTTTCTTTAAGATAGTGGTTATTACCCTGCAAAGTCAGTTTGGCTGAAACATCTATTGTCTGCCCGTTATTTGTAGCATCAATTAGGGCTGAAGCATTATTTGCCTGAAGTTTCAATTGAGTATCTGAATCATTGAGAATCAATTTGGGCTTGGAGGGATCGAAATTATCCATGTATAGACCCAACTGTTCTACATTGTTTTCATTCTTAGAAGCCAAAGCACTTTTCACATTGTTGCCTTCATCTGTGAACTTTACAGAAGTTGTGTCGTCTGAACTGTGCCTACGCAGTGCTACTTCACCTCCCTCAACTGTCAGTGGCGATTGCGGTTCATTAGCAGTTTCTCCAATCACCACTTTCCCAGAATCCAAAACACTTAAGGCAGTAATAGAATTACTGACATCCCCAGTTACTGGATAAGATTTGAGCCTCAATCCTCCTAGTGCATTTCCATTTGGAGCATAATACTGGATAGCCGAGTTTCCAGCTGAACTCGTCCAGTGTAATGAAGGAAAATTACTGCTATTATTAGGTTCTAGATTAATGTCTCCACCCAATATATTTATATAACCAGCGTATGCAGCTGAGCCAATAGTAACCCCTCCATCATTGGCCAAATTCAAGCGTGGATAGGCGTTGTCGTTAACATAAAACTTTAATGCGTTCGATGCATAACCAAACCCTGAGTTTTCATTGCCAACAAACACCTTTGAGTTCTTCTCCTTAATTACCCCTTTCTCCAATATCAACGTGAACTGACCGTCCCAATAGCCAGGAATATTCTGGTACTGGATGTACATATTGGATTGACCCGATGGTGAAACGGGTACAAGATTTTGAATTTCAAACACTATGCTATCCCGTGGCCCCAACACAATTGTTTCAGTAGGCCTCAGCCTCCAAAATGGTTGCTCGCCTTCTTTAAATTGCTCAACTGTCCATTCAGTAGTCACATCAGATAAGCTAGTATTCAGAGTGACCATTCCTTCGGTTATCTGAGATAGTTCCTGATAAGTATTTACATCCCAATTAGAGTCTATTGGCTCGTTGGAGTTAGCATCCCATCCCTCAAAGCTGAGCACCAAGCAACTGCCCTCATCGGCATTCAGGGTGATGTTATTGGCTTCTGCCCCATTGTATGAAGTATCTGAAGAAAGCCCATTGGTTATTCTGAACGAGACTGTATTATTTTGATCTATAAGTATTTGGTTGGTGCCAGAAAAGCCAGCAATCAGCGGTATTTCCTTTTTACCCTGGTGGTTCAGTATGTTGATCGTAATTTCTCTTTGGCCTGTTACCGGTGTGGTTCCACCCTGAAAAATTAAACCCTGATAAGCCATTTGAACACGAGTACTTCTTGTTCCTCCTGTAGGATCTACAGTGAGGTTAAGAAGGGTGATACTAATACTATCAAGTGGATAAAATGTCAATTCTTGTTTGGCATTAAAATAAAGCGGAACACTGCCATCTGCGAATGCATCACCAACCATAAAATACCACTGATCAGCTTCAATTATACTCAGCTCATCTATTGCTGATGAAGAGATTATCCCAGGTCGGAACAACAATTGCATCTGATAGTCACTAGCAGAAACCGAGTTTTGTTCAGCAAATACAATGGCTTGCTTGGCCATATTGGCTATTTGTAGTTGCACCTGACTGTCATCAGTTACATCGGTTATGTACAAAGTATTTACTTCACCATCGTCTACAAGCTGAAAACCAAGAGGAAAAATATTGTTGAAAGAAGAGGTAGTAACCACTCCACTAGCCATATCTTGCTCAATGCCTATTGGACTAATGGCCCTATGGTAAATATATACTTGGGATAAGTCTCCTGCATAAAGTCTCGAACCATTAATAGTTGAGCCAATAGTCCCTTTATTACAGCTTCCGCTATAGCCCAAGGGTTGAGCAAGATGGGCTGTTTTATTGGCATTCAGAATTCCATCAATGTAAATCTGCTTGGCTCCTGTGCCAGCCTCGTAAAGTACGCTTATAAAGTGCCATTGCCCATCGTTAATGTTTTGAGTACTGTAAAGTATGTCGTTAACATTGGTACGGTCGCAGGTCTGCCAATGCACTATTCCCGACTGACTGTTATAGGTATCTATGTACAACCCGTAAAAAGATGCCCCATTATAATCAATCAGTTGCATTGTCCCGTTACTTGTGGTCCTCACCCACATTTGAACCGTAATTGAAGTAATGCAACCCAAGCCTGTATAAGTAGGGTTAAGAAGGGAGATATCTACTGGATATTCACCTAAAAAGCGCACCACACTACCAAATGTAGGGTCTGTGATAAGCGAAATATTGCTCAATGTGCCTTCGATCCTTCCATCGAAATTATTTCCCGAAACATCTTCAACAGTATTGTTAGTAATGTTGTCTAACGGCAGTAACAACTGTAGTTCATTGGCCAAATCATCATCAACTATATCATCAATTTCTGCACTGGTCAGCGGGTCTCTATAAACCCTTACATTCGCAATCAGTCCATTAAAAAAAGTAGCGTTAGCAAGGCATCCACCTACACTTATTGCTCCATCTGCTGGTAAATTAAAACCAATGTTATTTGAAGATGTAAATGCAGTATCTATACTATTGTGCCTTAACGTAAGGCTATTGCCATTAACTACCATGGCTATAAAATGCCATGTGTTTGCCGTAATTGTTTCATTTGTTTCTAAACGCACATTGGCCTCAAAAGCATCAACCCTTGCGTACAGGTTTCTTTCACTGTCAACTCCTAATTCAACTGCTATTTGCCCTCCGCTACTGGCCGGGGAGGCTATGGAAAAGATGGGATTATCGCCTTCAGCCAAATCATTTGGACAAACCCAAGCGGTGATGGTATAGGTTCTTTCTCCAGGGTCGAAAGCTCCATTGAAATTATTGGAACTCCATACTGGAAAGATGAGGTAATCTTCATTTCCCGGAAAATTACAGACATGACCAAAGGTATCGTCTGTAATGATACTGACATCACCTACTACACTGGCATCGTTACTATTACCGGTTTTATCGACCACATAATCGCTGCCTTGTTCTTCAATAATTATACTATCTAATGGTAGGTATATGCAAAGACTGTCTAATGTACTCATAGCTGTTAATTATTAGGTTGATCGAACCCCAATGCTGTAAATCCGGGCTCTAGATTTTCGTTATCATTTTCTTCGTTATGTTCAATGGGCTGTTTTGGTTTAAGCTTCAGCCAGCCTTCTACCAGCTTTTGGCTTCCTTCAAATACAGCACCTTCCCTCGGAGGATTGAGGTCTCTCACTACATTCCAGTCAAACCTAGTTCGCTCTACCCACGACCAAGCATACCCAGCTTGTGCACTAAAGGGAATTGTCATCTTTAGGTCTGTGGTTAGTACAGGCGCACTCAAAAAACTTACTTCCATCTGGCTCATGGCTTGGGCATAATGAACAGATGGAATTTCCAATTCCTTTACGGGAACAATTCCGCAAGTAGCATGGAGCTTGCCCCGCGGATCGAGCAGCAGGGTCAAGTAACAGTTGCCAGTAGTTGGACCCAATTCAAATTCAAAATCGGACTCACCATGGCCTGCAATTAAGTTGTTGGCATTAAGTTCGCCTTCTGGTGAATAGAATACATCGTCTTTAAACGAGTCTCCTTCTTCTATCCAATAGCCAATTGTTCCGTCATTCAACTGGTTATATTCTCCTATTCTTACTGGGAACCTAACCGTTTCAAAGCGATCGGTGCTACGATAGTTTCTACTTAAATCTTGATGAAAAACAGGCCAACCCTGATTCACTACTGGGCCGCCACAGAGTTCAAGATTAAGGTGTGCTCTAACTACGGCAATGGGTTGCCCCATGAGCACAGAAAGTGAATCGACAGAAGCATAGTTCTCTGGGTCTATATTGTCCTGAGCACTATTTATTGTAATGAGGTAATCGCTAAAAAAATCGGGCCCTTGTAAAAGCAAGTAATTTACTACTCTTAGCAAATGCTCATTTTCTATTTTTTCGACCTGGTATATGGCACTATCACTTCCTGGAGCTGGTTGCCATCTGGCCTTGGCATCTATGTAACCCAAAGCTTCTCCGGCCTGATTATAAAAGAACAAACTGGCATCTAGATGATTGGGCAACATCCAACCGCAAACAGGCGAAGTGACGGGCTGCAGTGTCATTTCCTCTTCATCTGTTTGCGCATCCAACCATCTGAAATTGAGCCTAACAGGCTGCATAATCCTTGGAGCAAGACATACTTGATTGGCTAGCAAACTGCTTTCGTTCATCAGTTCTGTTTTGCCCACTGAATCCGTTGAAAAATCTTTGAATTGCCCAAAACTATCCACTAGCCTCAAGCGCATCAGGCTCATTCTTCCAGAACGAATTGGGTTGAAATCGTTTAACGGCAGAGGTGCCAAAGCCCGTTGATTTCCGACCAGATCACTTACTTTCTGGGTAAACATCTGATTGCTCTGAAAACCTATGGGTTCGGCTATATCCAATTGGGGTGTTTGTTCCAATTGAATCATCGCCTGGTTGAATCCGCCCAAAGACTGCGTAAGCGAAGGCCAATCAAAATTAATGGAATAAGCCCTCAGAATTGAATAAACTGGGTCAGCCGCCTTGTCAGATTCGCTTGCTCCGTTTGGTATTTTGTTTTCCGTATACCAATTGAGCACCGATTGAATATTGTCCCAGTCGAGCAGATAATCATCACTTGGAGATATTTCCTGAGCACCATAGTATTCTGGCATAATGGAATCATTCAGTGCCTGAACTAAAGTGTTGTTCATGCCCTTACTTGCGTAAGGAGTCATTACCGTAGAGCCAACATATAGATTGGCAGCAGGAATTACACTGCCAGCGCTTGCTTTAAGACTAAAATCTGGAGCATTTTCAAGCAGGTCATAGTTAGAAGAAATAAAATCAGAAGAGTAGTTTCTGTCTGTGCTGGCCACATTGCTTCGATTGCTTAGCGGCATAAAGGCTGCTTCCCATTCCATTAAAATGGGGTTCCAAGGCTGGCGTTCCCAAACATTAATGCCTATGGACTCTAGATCATAATTATCAAAGAAGTCATCTATTTTATTCAGTAAACTTGAAGAGATTTCTTTGCTTGCGCCTGTTCCTGTGGTTAAATTTTGGTTATTGAATTGCGAGTCGTTATAACAAATCAGTGCACCATCTGCACCATGCCTGTTAGTAGCTTGGGCATCGTCTCCAGAAATGCAAACAACAGGCTCGTTGGGTACCCAAAAACGGGGTGCTGCCTTGGCGGTCACGCTCAAAACCATTCCATTTTCTACGGCTGTTTGTGACTCATTAAACTGATTTACGGTATCGAGCAATTCATTGAGTGCATAAGCTGTTTGCCCCGCAAAGCCATGAATTTGATTATCAGCCACACCTGCACTTATCAATGCTTTATTATCTTCTAACTGAAACCGCAAGGCTCCAGCACCTGTTCGTTCCTGATGAGCTACCAACGATTTCATTTCCTTTTCAGAAATAAATAGGCGTATGAGATCTATTGGGGGAAAAGATTCATCGATACCATCTGGAGGATAAGATGCTGCCATGTATTTATGCCAATCCGAAAACAATTGTTTTTGCATTGCTTTCCATTCATGGGTTGCTCGATCATACTCGTTTTGCAGGGCATTTGCTTTTTGCAACAACCGCGATACATCTTCGGGGATTGTTGTGTTTTGGGCATTCTGGTTTGCTTCGGCATTGGCAGTTTCATTGTTCAAGAGCTTTACATCCAAGTCCCAAATGGTACCTGCATCAATGGCAGAAAAGCCTTTGGTATGCCTACTTTCATTAAAATTAGCTAGAACATCCAGTTGCATAGTGCTTAACTGGGCCGACATTTGAACGGCTTCCAATTGTTCTTCAATCATTGCTCGGTTGGCTGGGTCTACCTGATTGGCCAGAAAAGCCGACAAGGCTTCTGTTCCGGTATTGGCAATAGTTATGGGGTCGAATGAAACTTTTGAATTTGGGGTTGAATTGGCTGCTTCTGAGAAAACCAATTCCGCTACGTAAACACTTTCAGTCGGCACATAGGAAGGGGCATTGTTCCCTACCTGCCAATTGAAGGCTTCCAGCACCGCCTGAAAAACATCCGCTACCGAAGAGTTTCCATTTCTACCAGTATATTCCTGAATGAACTTGGCATAAGGATCTTTAGTAGCATCACTATAGTACCCTATTGCTTTATAGTTCAGTGTGTTATCAGGAGTAAAAGTGACATCATCATCTAAAAAACCAAACACACTTGAACAGTTGGGATAAAAAGCGGCAAAAGCAGCATCACCCCAGCCCACAGCTGTCAACGTTTCTAGATAGGTCTCTCCAGTTAAAGAAGTAAGTTCGGCCGTCAAAGGATAATTCCTCCCCATATACCTGAAGGGCTGTTCGTTGGTTGCTCCCTGAAATGGCATTGTTATGGCTCCCGAGGCTTTCCCTTTTCCTGGTGGAAATAAATAATCACTCTCTATTAACCATTCCCTTTCAGGGAGCCCTCCACCTGACCGAACAATCAACCATCTGTTAGGAGCATTGGGAAAAGTAGTTCCATTCTCAGTAATCAATGATCGGGTAAGTGCATCGGGTAAGGCCCAGTGCAGATGTAGTCCTTTTTTTAAATAGTGTTGCGAATCATCAAAAGGCTGTCTGTACAAAGTTTCGCTAATGTAGGGCGAGTCGCCATTATGATCCCTTGTTCCATCAGACCAAGGTGTTTTGCTAAAATCCATCATTGGCCCCGGTACGGGCATATGTTCCGAAAGAAGAAGGGCATCTAAAGCAACTGGAACGAGTAAGGCCATTTATTGAAAGTTTTGGTTAGTGAAACGTACACGCTGAACACCTTCTATCAATTCGAAAGCAAACTGCGCTGAGGTTATCGTATTGAATTCATTGGGCAATGCATTGTGGATATTATTAGCTGTTTCTCCACAGCTTATCACCCTATCTTCTCCTTCATTATAAAAGACCACGGGTGTGGTACCCTGTTCATTTCCATCTGCATTTCGCAAGGTTACCTCATATTCGTTGCCTTCAGTTTTCTGTACTCCAAAATGCAGCGTGGTGGGCTTTTGAGAGATGTCCACCGTTTTTACAATACCTTCAAAAAGGCAAAACAGAAAATTATCCGACAGCATTTCTTTTCTGATAATTCGTATAGGGTTGCTACTGATCGGGTTTTCGTCTTCTGCGTAAACATCGTAGGCTTGAATCATAACATCAGGCCATGATTTTAAAGTGGCTGATCGGATCATCATGGCAGAATATTCGCCTTCTGAATTGATCCCGATTTCTTGAAGAATAGCCCTATCTTCCTCTAAACGAGCGGCAGAGGAACGGCCAATGCTGAATGCTCCATCCAATAGGCATTTTAACCAAGTATGGTCTATCCTGCTAAATGCAATACTTTCTAAAGGAAACTGAGCTTCGTCTGGAATTATATAGTTGAAAGGGATTCCCTCTAATACTCTTAACTGATTCAGGAATGGGTACAGCAATGCAGCTTGGGTGTCGGCATCCCTTACCATGGAAATTTCTTTTGGCGTTAATAGTTGAGGATAAATCCTAAAATTAGCCATGCTTCCAAAAAAACAACCTCGCTCACCTTCATAGTCGTGGCAACCTAACCTCAGTAGATTATAGGCAGGTAAGTTGTTAGATAGATCAACATTACTTTCAATCTTAATTTCACCATCTACCCATACGATTGCTTTTAAAGTATTGGGCTCAAAACTGTTTTGCAGAACAATATGGTACCACTTTCCTTCTATCAAGCCGCCATCCATGTTGCGTTCCCCGTCAACTGTCATCAGTTTCAGTTGGCTACCATCAAGCACCAGGCTATTATAGAGCTTATTATCACTACTCGCAGAATACTCTATGATGTACCTCAAGTTTGCAGTAGAGCCATCAAGGTTGGGTTGTTCAAAGTGTTGAATGCGCATCCACAGCGAAATGGTTGAGATATTGTCATTAATTCCAGTACATAAGGTATCGGCATTTACATAGGTTGTATCTCCATCAAAATTGAGGCAATCGCCAAACTGATTACTGGTATTGAAATGTGTTACCCCTTCTTTCAGAATTTGCAAGCTTCCTCCTGCTAAATTTTCTTCCTCTAACTTATTCAACCTAAAAAAAGCATACTGATTTTGACTGAGATTATTCCATTTTTTGCTCTTGCCATATATCGGCAAATGGGCTTTTTCAATAGCTTGTGTTGCGGATTTGGTTAAAAGTGTTTGCTTACGTTTCCACTGATACAACTGAGTACTGTACTGTTTACTTTTCAGTGCCAGTAGTCGGCCCAACTCCCAAGCTGCGGCATAGGCTGCTACAAACATTCCCAAACTAGAATCGTACGCAAGCAAACTGTCTGCACTCAACACCGGAAGCTCAAATGAAAGTGTAGTTTGGGGTACGGTAAGTGGTCCTCTATAAAAAGAAGCTGTGCTCTGCCCATTCCTTAATTGATGGGGTAAAACCAAAAAGCCTGCCTCATTGGTATAATCACTTGCCGGATTATCTTCCAATCTTTTAATAAGGTCGGCTGAAGACAACTGACTTAAGGCTGTTGAGAACAGTGTACCACTATTTTCACCTTCCACTTCAAAACTCCATGAATACAGTACTGGGAGCTGTGTGGGCTCGGCCAGAGCAATTGACCTAAGCTCGCCATTTGAGGTATAGGCTCCTTCAAATGAAACCAGAAAAGCGTGTGTATGGGAGCCTACTCTTGGCAAACGATTGCCCACAATAACCGCAGAATCTTCTGGCAATTGTTTCCCCTGATCATCAAAAGAGCGTCTCACATGCGCCAGCAAACTTAGATCTTGACAACGGGGGTAAATTTTCGACATCAACTCTACTGGAATATTAATGATATTCACCTTTTGTTCGGGGTTATCTCCCGATTCTGAAGGGAATACCTGACTGTCCAATGCGGTAATGGGAATATTTTCTGTGACAACTCCATAACTGTCCATTTCCATTTGGTCAATCAGCAATAAGCCCAGCCAAGGCATTTGTCCAAAGGATGGTTCAAAAGCTTGATTGTCGAAAATTGGAGAGCGTTCCCAAGGCAACGTGGTTCGTTTTAAAATCACATGGGGCAATACTTCTGAAAAATCACCAATGGTATTCGGGGCTGGAAAAACACCAAATACTTCGCTTAGAGATAAGCCAAACCGTGGCCCAAGTACACTGAAGTTCATGGATCCAGATTGACTCTCGCTTACTCCTTCACCATTAATGGTCAATTGGGTTTGCAATTGATAATCTCCATCCAATAAATCAGGTACTTCATTTTGGATGAATGTGATGCTGCCTTTGGTTGGGTCTTCTATGAACTGTCTGTTATCCATATCTTTCTCAGTTGGTTGAATACCCGTTTATCAATGTGGGTGAACCCAACAATTGGTTTGTAAAATCATCTGATAGATTGATCAAAGGGGAGCATCCTGCTGCTACCAAAACGGCACTTCGATTTTCTATCACTTCATTGGAAAGCAGCGTTTCATCAATAAGGGTTTCTACACTCTCAGAATCGGTCTGATTAACTTCTAAGTTTGACTGTAAGTCGAATGCAGCAGCACCAAATCTGGTTTCGAAGTTTAACTTACTCTTGGGTATTTCTTGAGTATGCCCCGGAACAGGGGGATTCAATGGAATGAACTTTAAGCCTGTGGCGCAATTTTCCAAAAAGAGATCCCCATTCAATGAAGGACTTAATTCCGTTCCCCATAGTGCTACAGGAAGCTTCTTACTAGTATTTCGGGTCTTAAATTGTGCTTCGGCCAAAGGGCTTCCGTCTTGCAAAACCGTAATGGACAGGGTTACATTTAATGAATCAAGGCCCATAGAGGCTACACCAAAAGCGGTGTTATTATCATGTGTAACTGTTTCATCCGCGCCCGTTTGGTTAACCGAAATGGCGGTAAGAGGTACTACTGATGAAACATCTAATGCAAAGTTTCCCGGATTTATAATGAATCGCCCATCCGTTGTTTGGCTTACCAAACCTGAAGTGGGCGTTACGGCTACCCATTGTTCTTCTGGTAAGAATGAGCTTTTGAACTCTTCCCAAGTAATGGATGGCGGGGCAACGGATAGGGCTTGACCAAAGTTAATATCGAATGAAATAATAGAAAGGTCAATGTGCATTGTTCCACTGAACTCGGGACCAAAAAGGTGCAGATCCGCACCTACTTCATAACTCAGTGTTTTCTTAAGGCCAAACTCACTAAACGTATAAGATGCACCAACAGAAACAGATGCTTTGGCATCATAATAAAAGGGTTTCCATCCCATCAACAGGTTGGCGTTGGTGTTGAACCAAATGGCAATGTCGCTGCTTTTCCAACTTACTTGTAACTGACCCCCGGCCATCATTGAACTGGCAAGTAGCGCAAAGTAGAGTTCTCCCTTAATGGTCAATGAGCTATCGTATTGCCAATTCAGGCCAATTCTCGGCACAGCAGGATAATGGCTTGGTACAATAAACTCCGGGTGGTAACCTCCGGCAGTCAGTACAAAATCGCCTTCATGTTCGCCTCCTAGCCAAGCATACATGGCCGCCCCGCCCGTAAGCTTCGCTTTTCTGGACAGGATGAAAGAATTGTCCGTAAGTTGAGCAGCTACAGCTATTCTATCGTCTTCAGAGCGATAACTAACATCCAAAGCAATCTGTATTTCGGCCAGCGCCTCATCTCCTGCAAGTGGCGGAGCCATTAGGGTAGCAGAGCCAAACAGGTCAATTTCCACGGTTTTGCCCAAACTAATCATAAGCAGAGCAAAGCAATCCAGCAGTTTAAAGGAGGTGAACTTTATACCAGCCGCTGCCCAGTATTCTCCAACATTGGGAGGGGTATAGTTATTCAGCTTAACCAGTTCATCTAGAGGATCAGTAGCAGTTGTACTGTTTCCAAGAACTTCGCTAACCAAAGGGAAATTCAGTATCTCATTTAATGGAGGAACTATTAGACTTCTATTATAGCCAAAGCCTCCTGTAATTCCGGTTATAATCAAGTAGGGCTGAATGGTAATGGGAATGCCCAAAATCATATAAATGAAAAGCGAAGGGTCTCCATTATAGTTGGCATAGGAGCCCATAGCACTAAAACCAAGCTCTTCAAATTGGATAGTGACTACTCCACTGTATTCATCAAAAGAAACACCGTTCAGCTCCTTTAGTTGATGTAAAAATGCGCCTCCCAATTCTAATGGTCCTTCCGAGAATTCTATTCCCATTCCGTCTAAACCAAAAGTGGGGATAAGGTCGGTATATGGAGGGCTAGCCGTTAACGGTGCGCTAACGGAAAGACCACTAACCGACATGGTGAGCCCAGCGGTTTGCAATGAGGCATCTATTAAGAACTTTAGTCTGTTGACATCGGATTGATAAAGAACTCCAATCCTCCCTAAATAAACTGGCCCAAAGTTTTTTTGAAGGTTCCAGTACATGGGTTCAATCACGAGACTATCGTCAAGGTCTCGGGTGCTAACTGCCTGTTCTTGTTGACCCGTTGTCAACTCTATCTCCCCTGTATCTTGATTAATCGCAATCGGTAGGCTGTATTGTTCTTGCCAATCACCAAAGCGCATAGTGGTGCTAATGACGAAACCTTCGGGTATACTATTGGGGTCTGAACCTCTATTTTGAGGAAAGGTGATGGTATTGGGTGGAATAATTTCGTTTAACAAGGCTACTTCGGCACTTGATATTTCTTCTGAAGCCACTAAAAATTGGTAGGCCAGTGCTACTGTTTGGTCAGGCGAAAAATACCTCCCCACTAAAGGCAAATTGGATAGGTTGATGTTGTTGCCAATATCCAACCCAAAAACAAATTTGATATCTGAAGGATCACCTGTCTGTTGTGGTGCTTCTATGATCATACCGAAAACGGCATCTTTGAGCATAAAAGTGAGACCTTCAGGTATGGGGTTTTGGTTAGTATTTACCCCAAACAAGGCCCCAATCAATATGCTAAGGTCTGTTTCCCAAGTTTTGTCATCGCTAAGTACAGCTACAAAAGCGCTCGTTGTTGGGTCGGTAGAAAAGGCCAAATCGAAAATAACCCCAGCTACGTCTAAGTGACCAGCAAATGACTTTCGATAAGTATCATCGCTCTGCTTTTCAATTTTGATATCGACAACCATGACGATATCCGTTTCCCATGCTGTTAAGTCCAATTCGGCATGGAAAGTAAAATCAAGCGTTTGAGTGTTCAATGTCAACCCCAAATTGGTGATGGACATATCCGTCAGAAATTCAGGGATGATATCGTCTTCTATACCAAAAAGGGTTTGGGTTTGCTGAATTAGGTCGAGTACACTTAGACTAGAACCGTCTTCAGTTACTCCAGTAAATATCCAAGCTCCATCATCTCCAGAGTACTCTGCTTTCAACTGAATTATTGCACCAATAAGAGTAATCTCTCCAGCAATGAATCCGCTTAGGCCATTATCTTCTGGATCATAAGTTACTTGCAAACTGAGGCTATCCAAGTAAATAGGAAGGGGTGACAAATCCCAATCTTCAATAATTTCTAATTGGAGTTCATAAAAGCTAGACTCAAGGTCGCATTCGTAGCTAAACTCATCTATTAGCAAGGGGGGGACTCCATAGGAAGAGCCCAAAAACAATTCGACTACTTTGCGAAGATCAACGCCAGAAATGTATTCTGCCAAAGGATCAGTATCGTCAGGATCAAGAGGAATAGTGTTGGCCAGTGCTCCCGTAAAATAAGTAACTGGGTTTCCTCCTGATATTTCAAAAGAAGCCAGCTCAAAAAAGTCAATTGTGCCAGACCATGTAAAGGTTGCATCCGGACTGCCCAGAGGGTTATTAACTAAAAATTCTAGATCGACCTGATCAATGCGCATTGAAGCTTCTGAAGACTCTAATGTCAGTATTGTCCATGGGCTGCTATTAAGTACCTGTACACCAATCGAAGATATGTTGGCTACTGCATTTGAGTTAAAATCATAATCCAAGTACAAGCCAGCAACTGATATGTATTGATCTAGCTGAAAATTATTCGGAATAATATTGCTCAGATTAACACCTCCAACAAAAGCGCTTAGTTGATCAATACTTGCCTGGATCAGACCTGAAATCTCAGCATAAAAACGCATTCTCATACCAAGGTTGGTCACTTTGACACTAATAGGCAATGTGTATGTACCCGTGGCAGCAACAAACGTAATTTCGGTGGCTAATAATAAGAATGGTTTGGCAGTTTGTCCAATATTAGCTGCAGGATTAGACCCCACATCGAAACTTAATTGAACTTCTCCAGTAGCTTCTGCAATTGCTCCAAAATCAAAAGTAGGATTATCTGTAGAGCGAATGTCCATAGCTGCCAAGCCCGCCCCTTCCTCTTCCAAAGTAACGGTCCCCAATAGCTCTAAAGATTGAATCCCGAAAAGCTCACTTAAGCCTCCAGTCATCGCATCAATCCTCAATATACCTTGGAAACCTACACTCACGGAGTGTATGGATGTATTTAAAGAAAGTGATGGAAATGGATTATCAAAAATAAACGACTCAACCAGTGAATTCTGAAAAGGCGGAAAACTATCGGACAATAGCCATGTATTATCTGTGCTCGCCCGAAGCTCAAAAGCTCCTTCTAAGTCTTGCTGAGTTGGATCCACCACATAAAATGCAATGGTCACTGCCAAACCTTCAAATGGCAAATCGACTCCGATGCCAGAAACCACAATAAGGTTTAAACCTGAGTATTGATCGACCCAATCTTCGCCTGCAGGCCATTGATCTTGGCTCTCAGCAATACTTGCATTACTTAAACGTAGGACTTGATTTGGAAAGTTAGCTGCCGCAATGGCATTTGCACTAACCGAGTCGAGACTAGAAATCTCCAAACTAAAGGCTCCCCCATTCAAAGCATTTTCAAGTACATTTTGTAGGCTATTCATCAGGCTGTTGGCTCAGGAAAGATGCGGTAAATAGCCTTAAAGGCATCATTTTCTCGGTTATAGTTTAAGTCAGGAATATTAATATCTGAAGCTACAGACTCTTTAGCCAAGTACATGCCATTTTTGGGAGACAAAATCAAAATAGAATCGGTGGGGGGGTTGTCAGTGTCAGGAATGTAAATACCTGATTTCTTTTTCTTTTCCTTATAATGAGATTTATTGCATTCGTAGTATTCAGCCACCCAATTCTGCCCTCCATTAGGTTCAACACTATACCAAAGCAGTATATCATGTGCCACAGAGGAATTGACCACCTCTTGATAATTAGAAAGCACGTTTGATGGAGGAAAGAAATAATTTGACATATAAAATGGTCTACAGCTTGCTATTACAGCTTCAGGCTTCAAAACACCCCTTATAAAATCAATGTCAGAAACTACTTCTTGATCTAATTTCGAAGTAAAATCATTACAATCGTTAGGGCTGCTATGATGTGGCGCATTACAAATTACATACCTAGCTCCACCAATAATATTATTCTGAAATTGACTTTTAAGAAATTCAAAAGTATAATTTTTAGCATCTCCCATAAGGAATAAAGCTTCTGGCTGCCCATTGTTTACATAACTAATTTTTGTAATAAGGCTAGCCGTATTTTTAGAATGAGAGTCGTGATAAGGCGGTGTTACTTGTGTAGTTTTATCTGCCGTTACTACCGGATTATTTCCTGAAGAACCTGCACTACCCAATAAACCAGTTTTTGACGATTTACTAGTTCTATCTGGTTGAGCATTGTTACCTCGCTTATTACCAATTACTGCACCAACATCTACTACTTTTAGAACGTTACCTCCTACGATAGAGATATTCCAGCCTCCTAATAACTCGCCAACCGCAACTTCTACCATTTCACCGTCTGCCAAAATGGTTTTTTCACCATATTTTGAGTTTTCACCACCTCTATCACTACTTGGATTATCCACTTTCATACCAAGGTCATAGGTGTAAAAACAACGCTCTTGATCATTAATTACGACTTCTAAAATTTTCTCAGTATTCCAGCTTGATTTGGTCATATAAGAACTCAATTTTCCATATTTTCCCAAGGGTGGGGGTGGTTTATATTTATTTACCACATAGTAAATGCTATTAGGTTCTCGATACACTGAGTCTGGACCTACAGAATTTGGCCCATTACTATAGTAGACTTTTTTTATTCTAATGGTGAAAGGAATAAAGCGCAAAATTTTATTATAGTGATCTTCATCACAGTGAGTTAATATTAAAAAATCAAGCACGTTTTTATTAGTCACCGGAGGTTCAGTGTTTGGATAAGTATACGCTCCCGTCCAACCCTCTATTTGATCACATAGGCCTTGCCCAATTCCTGAAATGACTGCATTAGTTACATTTGCAGGAGTTCCACTATCAAAATAAGCTTTAGACCCACAGTCAATCATCCCCACTCTACCATCGGGGCAGCGAATAAGAGTACATTCCCCCTGCCCCATACTGACGAACATTACTTCAAATTTACCATCAACTTGATTTTCTTCAGTTGCATCAGTCATTTCAACATCAACAGAACCCGTACCCTCTACATTTCTGGGACTAACACGAGATGTTTTTTTCATGGAAATCATAGCAGCAGTATTACAGTTTCCTATTAAAAAAATTAACTAAAGGCTTTATCTCTAAACTTATACAGTAAGTCACTATACAGTCATACATAATATCTACATTATAGATCAACCATATTTTAATTCTAAATATCGTATGTGCTAAGAAAATGTATTAACACAAAAAATACATTCTTTAACACATATCGAAAAATACAAAATTGATTTACAAAAAGATATATAAATAAAAAGCCCAGCTCATGTATTTATGAGCTGGGCTTGGTCGGTTGCAACAATAATGAGTGGGACTCCCCACCTTACTTAATACAGTTTACTTATTTAGATTTTCTAGTGCCTTGAACGGGAAATGAATCAGCCCCCATATTCACATATCCGGCCATACTATCTCCATCAAACGAACCTTCAATATTCGCTGTAGTTCCCATTACTTCGATTGAGCCAGAAAAAGCATTTCCAACAACAGTAAACCCGGTTACATTGAGTGTACCAAATTGATCTGTTTCCATTACAGCGGCATAAAGCCCGTTGTCTCCTGTAATTCG
>Ga0207884_1000325_pt1 | contig 32957 bp, 26 predicted proteins | sample MalvirmetaMSP144_FD_184236 | JGI IMG/M metagenome (GOLD analysis project Ga0207884, IMG submission 184236) | Marine viral communities from the Deep Pacific Ocean - MSP-144 (SPAdes) | ecosystem: Environmental > Aquatic > Marine > Oceanic | place: Pacific Ocean | collected 2011-07-08 | reverse complement strand
CTTGTTTGCCACAATGAGGAGGTAGGAACTGTGATAGCTCTTATCTGTAAGCATGCTAAAACAACGAACCCTGCTGATGGGATTATTTATGTAACAGATATAAAAGAAGCATATCGGGTAAAAAACGGAGAGCCTTTGCATCTTGTATAAACCTAACACTTAAAATTTTATATCTATGTTTAAACCTAAAGAAATAAAAAAAAGAATAAGAACACCTTTAGTTTTTATAGCTTTAATTTTAATAAGCTTAACTATCTTACAATTTTGTGGAAAGGAAAAAGATACTGTTTTAGTTAGTTCGGGAACTTATACCGGCATAGTTACTGATGCGGTTGAACCTGCACGGGAATTCTATCTAAAACTAAATGATGATTCTTTAGTTCGTTTAAATTTTATTGGTGAAACTACACTTAAAAAAAACGAAGAAACAGTTCCTTTTTCTGAGTTAAAAGAAGGCACAAAAGTTGAAGTTGAGCTTGAAAAAATGGAAGATAAAATGGCTCCAATCTCTGTTAAAATTTTAGATAAATAGTTTTCATTCATTACATATCAAAAACGTTCTTAAGACACCTTAAAACAGAATGCAGTGAATAAAAAAAAATTACTTTATTTTATCCTTTGTGGAATAGTCATTGGTGTATTTATAATACAACCCTTGGCTATTACACTTCAAATATTTGACATTCAAGGAGATTACGGAAGTTGGGGGGAACTTCTGCTTACTTCTTATCAGCAGGTGCTTGGTTCCTGGGATTTAGACCAGACTATTACTAAAGCTTTATTTGGTTTGTTTGGTGTAACTCTGTCAATTATATATATGTTTAGACAAAAAATATTCAAATCTAACAGTTTTCAAGAAAAGCTTAAAGAGATAAAAAAATTGATTGAGACTGGAGAAAACCAACAAGTAGAATTCAAATCTACCTTGAGGTGGGACTTAAGACAATCTAAGACAAATAAAGCTTTGGAGTACACTGTAGCAAAAACAATTGCCGGGTTTATGAATACCCAGGGAGGACATCTTTTTATTGGCATTGATGATGATGGAAACCTTCTTGGTTTACAGGAAGATTATGCAACTCTGAAGAAACCAGATAGAGATAGCTTTGAACAATATATTATGCAATTAGTATCTACTAAGTTAGGTACTAATTTTTGCTCTAATGTAGAGGTATCTTTATTCCAAATGGATGGCGTTGATATCTGCCATCTTTTTATCTTAAAAAGCGACTCACCAGTATATCTGCGAGATAATGACCGTTCTTATTTTTATATCCGTACAGGTAATGGCACACGAGAGCTTGACATACCTGAAGCACTCAAGTATATCAATAAAAATCTAACACGGAAAAAATAACTATGAATAGAAAAAGAAAGCAAAGAACATATTTAAACTCCTAATTGATTCCAGAGCAATTTAGATACAATTACATAGCATTTACTGCCAATATTGAACCTCGACGAGTTGTGTAACAATTTAGTTTAGTATAGTAAAAGTAGGTTATCATTTTGTTGAGTTTAAAATTTTATAACTAACAAAGCACAATACACATGAAAAAGATACAAATAAAAATACCATTGCTCTTGCCAGAGGTACCGGATGAGAAGGATCAGTGTGTGCAAAAACTCATTCAACATCTTAATGACAAGAAAGGTCTTGAAAAAGTGCATGTAGCAGATAAAACGGAGGATGGCGTACCTCAGCTATGCTTTCATTACAACCCGGAGCTAATCTCGATAAATCGAATACAGACCTTGGCGGAGCAAAGCGGGGCGGAAATAACGCAGAAATTTGGACATAAACTTATAGAAGTGGATGGAATCCGGCATACCCGCCATGCTCGAAATATTGAACATAATCTTCAGGGAATAGAGGGCATTTTAGAAATCTCCATATCAGCTTCCGGTATGGTTCGGGTTGAATTTGATACGACCAAATTAGATGAAGCAGAAATCTTGAAAACCTTGAAAAATAAGGGCCTTGATGTACTAGAAACTCATGTAAGTGCCGAACTATTTCTTGAGAAGATAGAAGAAACTAAAAAGGGCGAAGATCAAAAAGAAGATAAAAAAGACCACGACCATGAGGAAGGTGAAAATCATGAACACTCTCACGGTGGTATTTTCGGTAAAAATACGGAGCTCATCTTTTCCATTATCTGTGGAGCATTGCTCGGTATTGGCTTTGGACTGTCTTATGTAGATGCTCTGCCTTCCTGGGTGAGCCTCGCATTATACATCGGTGCCTATTTCTTTGGCGGCTATTTTACGGCTAAAGAAGCCATTCAAACAGTGGCAAAAGGCGGTTTTGAAATTGATTTCCTTATGCTGGTTGCAGCCATTGGCGCTGCTATTTTAGGCGAATGGGCAGAAGGTGCTTTGCTGTTATTTTTGTTCAGTATGGGACACGCTCTGGAACATTATGCTATGAACAAAGCCAGAAAGTCTATAAAGGCTTTGGCAGAACTCGCTCCTAAAACCGCGTTGCTTAAGAGAAATGGTAAGACTGAAGAAGTCGGTATTGAGGAATTGAGCATCGGTGACATTATTGTGGTGAAGCCCAATAGCAAAATTTCTGCTGATGGTGTAGTGGTGAGTGGTCAAAGTAGCGTTAATCAAGCTCCTATTACCGGAGAAAGTGTACCGGTAGATAAAGAACCGGTGGATAATCCCGAGAAAGACTGGTCGCAGGAAGACGACATCAAAGATGAGAACCGTGCTTTTTCTGGCACTATCAATGGGAACAATACGCTGGAAATCAAAGTTACTAAAGTTGCGAAGGATTCAACCCTCTCCCGTCTAGTTAAATTGGTGAATGAAGCCCAAACTCAGAAATCACCTACACAGCGACTCACCGATAAATTTGAGAAATATTTTGTACCAGCTGTCCTAGTCTTGGTAGTTGTACTCAATTTCGCATTTTTGGTACTGGACGAAACCTTTAGTGAAAGCTTCTACCGGGCAATGGCCGTATTGGTGGCAGCCAGCCCTTGTGCTTTGGCGATAGCCACCCCAAGTGCAGTATTAAGCGGAGTGGCAAGGGCAGCTAAAAGCGGGGTGCTTATCAAAGGTGGTCGTCCGTTGGAAGATCTGGGTGTACTCACCGCCCTGGCTTTTGACAAAACCGGAACGCTAACAGAAGGTAAGCCCAAACTAACTAAAGTATTTCCATTGGGTGATATAAACGAGGAAAAACTGTTGAAAATCGCAGTAGCCGTAGAGAACCTTAGTGACCACCCCTTAGCAAAGGCCGTGGTACGGGATGGGAAAGAGCGATTGGATGATGTTGACGTACCAGAGGCGAAAGATCTGGAAGCTGTGCTTGGCAAGGGGATTAAAGCCTCCTTGGGTGATGATAAAGTGTACATCGGCAATCTAGACTTGTTTGAATCCCTGGATGATAATAAGCCGGAGAAGGAAACAGAAGAAAAAGTTAAATCACTGGAATCAGATGGCAATACTACCATGCTAATCCGTCAAAATGACAAATACATTGGCATTATTGCCCTGATGGATACCCCGAGGGAAGAAGCTAAAAAAACATTGGAACGATTAAAAGAAATCGGTATCAAGCGTATGATCATGCTAACGGGTGATAACCAGAAAGTAGCGGATACAGTAGCCAAAGAGATTGGCCTTACGGATGCCTGGGGTAGTTTGTTGCCGGAAGAAAAGGTTGAAGCAATAAAAAAGCTTAGAGAAAAAGAATCCAAAGTAGCGATGGTGGGCGATGGCGTAAATGATGCCCCGGCAATGGCAAACAGCACGGTAGGGATTGCCATGGGAGCAGCTGGCAGTGACGTAGCCCTGGAAACAGCTGATATTGCCTTAATGGCCGACAAGCTGGAGACCTTGCCTTTTGCTATCGGTTTGAGTAGAAAAGCCAAAGGCATTATCAAGCAAAACCTCTGGGTTAGTTTGGGTATTGTGGCTTTATTAATACCAGCCACAGTTTTCAGCTTTGCCAACATAGGTATTGCCGTACTGATTCATGAAGGCTCTACGCTGGTAGTAGTATTTAATGCGTTACGATTGTTGGCTTATAAAAAGTAAAATTGAAAAAATCCACATTCCACATCAGCAAAATGGATTGCCCTTCAGAGGAGGAAATGATCCGCATGAAGCTGGAACCTTATAATGAGGTAAAGCAACTTTTATTTGATATCCCCAATCGTAAACTGGAGGTATATCATACAGAAAAAATAGATGAGATCCATCACGCCATAAGTGAGCTTAAACTTAGCGACCAGTTATTAGGTTCAGAAAATGATGTCGAATTGCCGTTGGCTCCTGACGAATCCAAACAGCGAAAAATATTGTGGTGGGTGCTGGGTATCAATTTCATTTTCTTTTTAATAGAAATGACCACGGGTTGGATCTCTAACTCTATGGGTCTCATAGCCGATTCACTTGACATGCTGGCAGATTCCATCGTATATGCACTAAGTCTTTTTGCGATTGGAAGTACTATTTCAAGAAAGAAAAAAGTAGCTAAATTTAGTGGGTATTTTCAAATGGGATTGGCGCTTTTAGGCTTCTCAGAGGTACTGCGGAGATTTCTCAGCGAAAGCGAAACACCTCTTTTTGAGTGGATGATCGCCGTAGCATTACTGGCCCTTATCGGTAACCTGGTTTCGCTCTGGCTGATCAATAAAGCTAAAAGCGATGAAGCTCACATGCAGGCAAGTGCTATATTTACATCCAATGACATTATTGTGAATGGTGGAGTGATATTAGCCGGAGTACTTGTTTTTTGGTTTGGTAGTAAACTACCAGATCTGATAATCGGGGCGATTGTATTCAGTTTTGTGATTCGAGGAGCGGTAAGAATATTGAAAATAGCTAAATAGATAATTAACCGGATAAAAACAAAAGAATGAGTACATGGTTATGGGCAGGAGTTTTAGTTGTAGCCGCATGGGCTGCACATTGGGGAGCTGACCAATTGCTTACACCGCTCAAAATGTTGCGGAAACAATGGGGACTCACCGCTTCGGCAGGAGCTGCCTTTCTGGCGATTGTAACAGCGAGCCCGGAAGTAGCAGTCAATATCACAAGTGCCGCTCGGGGTGTATCAGATATTGGCTTAGGAAACTTACTAGGTTCCAATATTATTTCTATTCCCCTTATGGTTACGATAGCCTACTTTGCATCACGCAAACAATTTAAAACCAATACCAAGCATCAGGAACATTTGGATGCTGACCTATTGGCTTTAAACAAGCGTTCCGTATCCGTTTTATCACTACCCTATTTGGGTATAATCGCACTGGTAGCTGTATTAACCTTACCGAAAGCCTGGCGGGGTTTGCAACCCATTGACGGATGGATAATGCTTGGGGCTTACGGTGCTTTTTTAACCCACGCAATTGTCAAAGGAAGAAAAAAAGGGGAGCAAGTAGAATGGACACAAAAGAAAGTAGGTCTTTCCATTACCGGGGCATTTGCTATAGCGGCTGGGGCATTTTTCATTGTGAAAGCCACAGAAAGCATCGTTTCGGCTTTGAGTATATCAGAGATTGTTGGAGGGCTGTTCATTACCGGTATCATGACCACAGCCCCTGAAGTATTTAAGACCTGGAGTGTGGTAAAAGGTGGAGAGGTTACTGCAGGAACTACCAGCGTGATAGCCGACAATGCCATAACCATGACGGTGGCATTTTTCCCTTTGGCTCTGGTAACCACACCAGTGGAGGATTTTCAATTGTATTGGGCCAACCTTGCCTTTGTAGGATTGATGCCATTGCTTTATTCTGTTTTTGTCCATCAGAGCAAGCATCTCCATGGATTTAGCAAATGGCAAATATTCGTATTTGATGCAGCTTATGTCGCCTATTTATTGATCATGGCGTTATTTGTCTTAAAACTTTTTTAATCTATGGAAGAGCATTGATTCAAAGACTATAAGCACCGTCTCAACACACTGGATAAAGATATCGGGAAGCTGGCTTTAAAATATGCTGAAGAATTTTACGTCCATGCTAAATGCATAAAGGCAGAAGCTATAGACAGGGCAATTGCGAAAGCAGAAATAAAGAAAATAAATTTGTAACTAATTATAGACTAAAATACTTCAAACATTAAAATTCATTTAAAATCTAACCATACAACATGAAACAACAACATTTTCATATCAAGAATATGGTATGTAGCCATTGTGCAGAAGTCTTAGAGGAAAAACTAAATTCCTCAAATTTCGAAGTTAAAAAGATTGAGTTGGGAGAATTAACACTGGCCAATCCGATTATTGATGAAGAATATCAGCGGCTCATAAAAGTGGTTAACACCAATGGATTTGAGATTATTAACGATCAGGGAAGCAAACTGGTCGAACAGATAAAACAGCTAATTATCCAATTGGTGCGTACCAACAAAGAATTACCCGGTAAGTTATCGGAATATTTATCCTCACAACTAAATAAAGACTATCAGTACATAAGTAGATTATTTTCCAATGTGGAAGGAAAATCTATAGAACGATATTATATCTTACAAAAGATTGAGCGGGCAAAAGAGTTAATTGTCTATGGAGAGCAGAATCTGACCGAAATTGCTTATGAACTGGGATATAGCAGTCAGCAACATTTTTCAAGACAATTCAAAAAAGAAACCGGATTATCTCCCTCACATTTCAAGGAAGTGAAGGAAAATAAGAGAATTTCAATAGATCAGATTTAACGTAATAATGCACGAGATTTACATTAATATGCAATCGAGTTAAGCACGAAACTGGTACTATTTACAAAAATTAAGTACCCATGAATACATTCCTTAAAAAATATAAAGAAGCGGTAATAAGCTTTGTTGCCTTAGTAGGTGCTCTTCTTGTTGAGCATGTTATCATATTTGAAGGGAGTCAATATGTATACCTGATGCTGTATGGGTTATCCTATTTAGCTGTTGGGGGTTCAGTTTGGATTAAAGCGTTTAATTCATTGAAGAATGGTACGCTCTTCAGTGAGTTTTTTCTTATGGGAATAGCGACTGTTGGCGCTTTTGCAATCGGTGAGTATGCCGAAGGTGTTGCGGTAATGCTGTTTTACACGATTGGTGAATATGCACAGCATGGAGCAGTTCATAAAGCACGAAATTCGATTAAAAAACTTATTGATCAACAGCCTGATGTTGCCACAGTTGAACGCGATGGAGAAACTCTCGACCTTCATCCCTCAAAAGTAAATAATGGAGACATTATATTGGTTCGTCCGGGTGATAAAGTTCCTCTTGATGGTGAACTAATTACGGATCATGCATCTTTTAATACTGCAGCACTTACTGGTGAGTCGAAACCAATGACAATCAATTCCGGTGAAGAAGTTTGGGCAGGATCTATTAATCAGGATACCGCAGTTCGTATCAAAGTTACCAGTAGTTTTAAAGACACCAAGCTATCTAATATCTTGAACATGGTTCAGGAAGCATCAAAACGCAAAGCACCTACCCAACGATTTATTACAAGGTTCGCAAAAGTTTACACCCCAATTGTGGTTTGGCTTGCAGTCGCGATAACCTTCTTGCCATACTTATTTATTGAGCCTTATGTTTTTCAGGAATGGTTTTACCGAGCACTTATTTTTCTTGTGGTTTCTTGTCCTTGTGGGTTGGTTATTTCTGTTCCTTTGGGATATTTTGGAGGAATTGGGGCGGCTTCAGGGAGTGGAATTTTATTTAAAGGATCAGATTATCTGGATCAACTCCGCAAGATGAACATTCTCTTTATGGATAAGACGGGAACTTTAACCAAGGGTTCTTTTGAGGTACAATCTTTACAAACATATAATGGAATCAGTGAAAATGAATTGATTACTTATGCAGCATCTTTGGAACAACAATCTTCTCACCCAATCGGAAAAGCCATTCTTGGTTATAAAAAAGACCTGGAATTATATCAGGTCGAAAACCAGCAGGAGATTTCAGGAAAAGGGTTAAAAGGTACCATAAGCGGAAAGAACGTTCTTGTTGGAAACCTCGATCTTTTAAAAGAACATCAAGTAAAAATTACCAATAATGACCACTCGGAGCCTTACACTTACGTACATATCGCCATTGATGGAGAACATGTGGGTACTATCAGTATTGCCGATGAAATTAAAGAAGATAGCAACCAGGCAATTAAAGAATTAAAAGAAAGAGGCATTCAAAAATTGGTAGTGCTATCAGGAGATAATCAGGAAGTAGTCTCTTATGTAGCCAAACAACTTGGATTAGACGAAGCTTATGGAAATCTACTACCGGATGAGAAGTATAAATATGTAGAGGAAGCAATCGGTAATAAAAATGTTGTTGGTTTTATTGGTGATGGAGTAAATGATGCCCCAGTAATCACGCTATCTGATATAGGCATTGCTATGGGTGGAATTGGTTCAGATGCAACAATTGAAACAGCGGATGTTGTAATTCAAACCGACCATCCATCAAAACTCCCAATTGCGATAGATATTTCAAAATTTACACACCGAATTGTTTGGCAGAATATCGGTTTTGCACTGGGAATTAAAATATTAGTTATGGTTCTTGCTGCATTTGGTATAGCTACAATGTGGGAAGCTATTTTTGCTGATGTCGGTGTAGCTTTAATTGCCATCGGAAATGCTATACGTATTCAGAGCAGGTTTTCAGAAGGAGGTACGTTACGCTCATTTTTTATGACTTCTGAGAATGAACCTGAAGAATCTCATCATCAAGCTTGTTGTTAGTGTGGAAGTGCTGAGACAAGTTGTGACTTAAGTCAGATAAAATTTAAGTTAAATTACTATTTCTATTAACTATTTCGTTTTTCCTGAAGTTCGAATTTTTTGAGTTTTAAGCTTTGAAATAATGAAGCATCATCATCAGAAAGTTTTGACAGACCTTGCATTTCCTTCATATTGAGAATTCTTATTACCTCATGATCTTTTCAAAACCATAGTAACCCAAGCCCGACTTACCCCAAATTTCCGTGCAAGAGCCGCCTTGTTTTTCACCTTTCCAGAGTCCAATAGTTTGCGATACAACTTGGCCTGCTCAGCAGGGGAGAGCTTCTTCTTTTTAGGCGCTTTCTGATTAACAGGATCAACCGGTTTACAAAGGTTCGCATGATTCAAAAAAGGGTAGATTTCGAACAATTTTGACCAATCAATTTCGAGCTGATATCCTTTAGGCCCTCTGTTTAATGCCCTAATAGGCCATTTTATAGAGAATAGAATTCGCAATTCCGTAACTTCCGGGGAGCACTTAAAAAGCTCTAATACTTTTATAAATAAAGTGTTAGAGCTTTTTTTATTTATTCGAGTAAAACAGTTGTGAAACTTTCCTTCTGGGTTAAATAATGAACTTGAACGTGGGCAACTAGTCCATTCTACCCAAGATCATATCTAAAAATTTTGTTCTGATTTCCGGACTTGCATCACGAAAGGAATCAAATGTCACATGTTGATCTGTTTTAGCAGTATCAATAGTAATGCCCCATAATGGTGAAGTGGTAGTTGGAAGCATAGAATACCGGGCATCACCAAGTACATTTGGGTGATTGGGATGTCGAACTAATAAACCGTCAGATAACTCAGAAAATCGTTCTATGTCTTTATACATCACTGTACCATTAAATGGTTTATATGTTGAGTTCCAATCAACAAAGACTGCACATTCACCTTCATAAATAATGGGTGTTGAGAAAAGTCCCGCCCGAATTCCCGAGCTACATATTTCTCCGTCATCCACAAAGCGAACGCTCCATAGAATTTGGTTTCCAATAGTAGGTTTAATAATAAGTTCAGAATTGGAATCATTTTCAGTGAGCAGTACGTCAGAAGCAATATTTTCAACTCTGGATTTTTGAATCCCAGCAAAGCAAAGATACAAGAACAGCCATCCGGTCAGACCGTAACTATATACCTTCTTCTTTTTGTACAAGGCGATGGATGCTGTAATCAGCAGACCGATACTAAGTAAAGAATCAAATACAGAGACGATATTTAAAGCGTAGCGCTCATCTAAAAACGGCCAAAATAAATACACCCCATAACTGGTGATATAATCCATCAAGCCGGCGGTTGAATACCCGAGCAGGCTAAAAAGGTACGTGTGTTTAAAGCTGATTCTCTTTTTAACAAATAACCAGAGAATCAAAGAGACAATTAGTGCCCCAAACGGAATAAAAATAAAAGAGTGGGTAAACTGACGATGTAGTTCAAGCGTAAGTAGGGGATTTGATGCCGAACCTAAGAATACATCCAGATCAGGAGCTAAGGCTGCAATAAAACCAATAAAAGAAGCCGTTCTAAACGTGTCTTTATCTGAAAACAATTGAGCACTGGTCGCTCCAACTAATCCATGAGTTACCGGATCCATAAATACTATTTTTGATTCCCCAAAAGATAGTGATTACACCATTTCGAATTTGAAGTATTCGTGATGAATTTCCAATAACCAAAAGTGTAGAATAGATAGCAAAGTCTGAGAAAGATGGTTACGCAACCGGAGCTGCGTAACCAGAATTTTGATCTTTTCATCTACAGCTGTCTGAATATCTATGACGTAATAATTAGTTTACCACGTGTATGCAAGGTTTGAACATCCTTAAGCGCTTGTTCAGCTTCTTCTAAATCATACGTTTTAGAAACGTGGACTTTGATCTTTCCATCATCAGTTAATTCCTGAATATGTTGTAATTGTGTGGAGTTGGGTTCCACAAATACATATTGAAAATTAATATCATCGCTGATGTCCGGATTGCTGTTGGTAATGAAGATCAGATGTCCGTTGTCTTTCAATACTCCGGTTTCCATCACTTGATCAAGAGCATCTCCACGAGAGCAGTGGAAGATCACATCAACACCATCGGGTTCAATAGCAGCTACCATTTCTCCAACATGATTGTCTTTGTAATCAACAGTAGCATCCGCTCCGAGTTCTTTCATATACTTATGATTCTTCTCGCTGGCTACACCAATTACTTTAATGCCATGAGCCTTAGCTAATTGAATAGCTAGCGTTCCAACACCACCTGAAGCTCCCAAAATCAGTAATGTTTGTCCTTCTTCCATTTGTGCTGCATCAAAAAGAGCTTGGTATGCAGTTAATCCAACTAAAGGAATTCCTCCGGCTTCTTCCATGGAAACTTTTTGAGGTCGTTTAGCTAAGTAACTTTCCGGAAGAGAGATATACTCTGCGAAAGTTCCGTGTTGGATAACAGGTCGACGAGCATACGCATATACTTCATCGCCTTCATTAAATCTTCTGGCTGAATGTCCCCTTTTTTCAACGACCCCGGCTACGTCCCATCCCGGAATTGCGGGAAATTCAGAAGGAATAGCATCTTTCAGCATTCCCTGAGTAGCAAAAGTGTCAACAGGATTGACGCCTGCTGCTTTTATACGAACCAAGACTTCTCCTTCACCCGGTTCAGGAGTATCCAGTTCTCCTTTTTCTATGTTATCTAATTCTCCGAACTTGTTATAATAAGCTGCTTTCATTGAGTATTTTTTAGATTAAAATTGTTTGTGTTTCAATGAATCAACAGGTGGGGATTGACTGACGTTCGTAAGAGAATCGAAACAGCTATCGATAAAAGCTATAAGTGGCATTCACGGAATTGATTACAGGTTTATTCTTAAGAAATGTGTTGTATAGAAATCACGCTAATATCCACACATCGCAACTCAGTTTGCCGTACTTTATGCAGATGAATTTTCATCAGATATAAGATTGAATTGACGTCCTATTCAGATCGCCCCAGAAGAGATCAGATTTTATTAATCGCAGGAATTATACTTATCGGCTTCAATCTAAGGCCGGCATTATCAGGGGTAGGACCGTTGATTGCAATGATACGTGAGGCAACAGGTTTGTCTAACTCGATGTTGGGTTTACTGACTACACTTCCGCTGATGGCATTCGGAGTTTTGTCTACTTTAACTCCACTTTTCACCAGACGATTTGGTCTCGAAAAGACATTATCAGGAGCTTTACTTTTGTTGACTGCGGGTATAGTACTCAGAGCTTTTGGATATATTCCATTATTGTTTCTTGGGACTATACTTTTAGGAATAGCCATCGCTTTTGGAAATGTACTTTTGCCTGCTCTTGTAAAACGGGATTTCGATAAAAGATCCGGATTTATGACGAGCTTGTATTCCGGAATGATGGGAGTAGGAGCAGCTCTTGCCGCCGGATTGAGTGTCCCAATAGCTGAATCCTTTCCCGGATCCTGGAAAACTTCATTGGGAGTTTGGGGATTGTTTTCATTTTTGGCATTCCTGGTCTGGTTAAGTCAAAATAAATTCAGCGTTCCTACCAATTCAAAAAGAAGTTTTAAAAAGGCTATGAAGGATCTGGGTTCAAATTCACTGGCGTGGAATGTGGCTCTGTTTCTGGGATTGCAATCGATAGCTTTTTACGTAATACTTGCGTGGTTACCCGATATCCTGATCTCGAAAGGATTCAGCAGTTCCGAAGCGGGTTGGTATTTATCGCTGTCACAAGTAACGGGTGTGCTTGGTTCTGTACTTGTTCCGGTAATTGCCGCCAAAAAGGATGATCAGAGAAAGTATATATCCGTTTTAATTCTTCTGGAAGCTCTTAGTTTAATAGGTTTGTGGTTGGGGACTAATGCTACCGTATTTTTATGGGTTTCCGGAATAGGATTTTCATTAGGCGGAAGTTTTGGACTGGCTTTGTTATTTATCGTATTAAGATCTTCTGATTCAGAAACGGCAACAGAGCTTTCCGGAATGTCACAGTCCATCGGGTACCTATTGGCAGCAACGGGGCCAATATTAATTGGGGCTGTTTTTGATTTAACCGGAGACTGGGATACAGCTCTTTATATTTTATTTATGATCTTATTTTTCAAGCTTTATACCGGCTTAAAGGCAGGAAAAGCACGGGCCATCTAAATAACCTGCTTGTTTACAATCATTTTGATTAAAAACCTTAAACAAGTAGAGCCTTCAGGCTTGGAGCAAGGCCAACATTTTATTTTCGAAAATAGAAATCAACTACCTTGGTCATGTACTTTTTTCGGCACAAAAGTACATAGAGCTAGGGAACTGAGTCCTATAAAAAGGTTTAATTTAGTACAAGGGGACCTACTTTTGTCTTGATACATAAGTAGCAAAAGATCAAGCCGAAGTATTTAAGACGGGTTCACTGATCCTGCGCTGAATAATCCTAAAGGTCTTCGTGCGTTCTGAGAAAATATCTACACTCCTCACCAGAAAGGATTATTCCTGCTTCGCAGACGCATCCGGATCACGCTCTCTTCTCCGTCTTAAATACTAAGGGCGAATTTTTCCAGAACGATCACTATTAATCTGTCAACGAATTACCTGACATCTACAGGGATGACCGGGTTACAATATTGAGACTGGTATAAAGAAATTTTGTCAATGAATTATCTAGCATCTACCAGAGCGGTATACATTTTATTTGTTGGAATGATATTACCATCCCAGTTATCTATATAGCGTCTTGCTTCAAGATATCTGCCGGTATTAAAACCGTCATAGATATCAGAGTCAGGATCAACGCTGCTGATATGCACATTGCTTGCAGAATGAATAAACTTGTTATCGCCAATCCACATGCCCACATGTGTTACAGCTCTTGATCGGGAATCTGTGGCTTCACGTCCAAAAAATAGTAGATCACCCACTTCCAGTTTATCCCAATCTTTGTTGCTATCGATCAGCTTACCTGCTTTAACCTGTTGACTTGCATCACGAGGAATGATCTGTCCATTCATGAAATAGATAGTTTTTGTGAAACCACTGCAATCCATACCTTTTGTGGAAGTTCCTCCCCATAAATAGGGTGCTCCGATCATAGTTTTTGCAGTTTCAATAAGCGATTCATGTGTAGCAGAAATACTGCTTTCCCAATCGTTCAGTAAACGAGCTTCAGATTTATGGATGAAGCCACTTCGTCCATCCGGATATTCTACATTGTAGTATGAGCCATTACCGGATTTAAGCTTTAGAATACTTCCGGCAACTAAATCCGAAACTTTTTCAGAATTCCGGTTCGCATTACTGTATGAGAAACCATAGGTCTCTAGATAAATAATTTTTTCGGATGCAGCCCAATCGGAATAGGATTCTTCATCCATACGTTCAATTCCACCACCATCTACCCAGGAAAGATAATCTTCAGGTGTTTGCACAAGATACCAACCACCTTGCTTTTTCAGAACTTTTAAAGGCATTCCCATTATTGCCTGAGTAGCTAACTGGGCAGAGTGTTTTGGTTCTGAACGTAAGTTTGCTGCTGAATTATTTACAAGCGCAAAGTAATTCTCACCTACAGATACATCAGGAAGGACATCAATACTATCCGCAAAAATGATCTCTTTATTTCTTAAAGAATCGAGCAAAGCCTGCTTAGCTTCCGGCAGTGTAGTTTCTCCTTTTAAAACAACAGAATTAGAGTTTTTTAGCACTGAAATATCAAAAATCGCCACTCTCGAATCAGGAACAAAATCATTTTTTACATTCGAAATGATTGTATTCACAGTATCAGAATGTTTGGAATTATTACATCCTGTGAAAAATATCAAAGGCAAGAGAATAATGAGGAGAGAATATCTAAATGGTTGCATTGCAGATAGTTATAATTAGTTCAAATTTTTTACTGAATTAAACGATTGACTGATAACCGGAAAAACTTTATATGGCTACCTAAACATATGAAAACTCATAGTATGAACTATCACTTTATTATTTACATTTTCATACATTAACATTTAACTGTAGATTATTGAAAATTAGTTTTCCAGGGTAGGTGTAAGCTTGAATAAAATAGCTAAAAAATATTTTTCTCCGGAAGTATCGGGGTTGATAGTTGGAGCGTTGATTATTTCAGTCGGGTGCTTAATTGCGTCCTTACGATATCAGGTTTTGATACAGCATCAGGAAAGAGAATCACAGGAAGTTCTTGAACTGATCGAACAAAACATTGAAAGAACTATACAGGAATCCTACAGTGCGGCATTGACTCTGGCACTTACCGTAAGTGACGACGGAGAAGTTAAGAATTTCGAAAAAGTTGCTGAACAAATACTCAAGAATAGTAGTGTTGTTGATGTGTTGGAACTGGTTCCGGATGGCATAATAGAATATGTATATCCATTAGAAGGAAATGAGTCAGTTCTTGGATATGATATTAAAAATCATCCGGAAGTTGGTACTGAAGTAATTAAAGCTGCAGAGTTAGGAACAATGTACTTTGCGGGTCCAATTGAGCTGAAGCAAGGAGGTCAGGCGGTAATAGGAAGATTGCCTATCACTATTGAGGGAGAATTATGGGGCTTTTCGGCTATTCTTCTGTATATGGAAACTTTAATTGAACAATCGGGAATTGATCGTTTTTCAAAAGACAGATATTATTTTCAGCTTTCTAAGGTGAATCCTAATACAGGAGAGGAGGAATTCTTTCTTCCCGTAAATGAAGATATCGAGCTGGATTCATTCTCATCAGTAAATTTCCCGGAAGGAAATTGGAGGCTTTATGCCAAGCGAGTAGATACCGAAGTTGCTAACGCCAGTTTTTGGTTGATTTTCGCTTTTTCAATTTTTGGTGGTTTTTTAGGCGGATTTATGACTACCAAGTTTTTGAGAAGGCCGGAAGAATTACAGGAATTGTTACATCAAAAGTCAGAGCAATTACTTACCAGCAGAGAAAAATTCAAAAAGAACTCAGAGTTATTACAATCTATTCTTGAAAGTCCTCAGGATATGATAATTTTTTCTTTGGATGCCAATTATAACTATTTGGCCTTTACAACATCCCACAAAAAAATGATGAAAAAGCTGTGGGAGCGGGATATTGAGGTGGGTAAGAATGTATTAGATTATGTTCCAGATCCGGAAATAAAAAAACAACTTAAAGATGATTTTGATAAAGCTTTGAGAGGCGATCATTTTGAGTACATAAAAAAATACGGAAATGAAAATTTACCTGATCAATACTGGGAAAACAGGTTTGCTCCGATCATTAACAAAGACAATTCAGTAGCTGGTTTAACAGCATATGTTACCAACATAACACGAAGGGTTGAAGTTGAAAAGGAAATCACTTTGGAGAAACAGCTTTCGGATTCAATTATAAATAGTTTGCCGGGAGTGTTCTATTTATACAATAAGGAGGGCAAGTTTTACAGATGGAACAAGAATTTTGAACAAGTAACGGGGTATTCTTCAAAAGAAATGGACGAAGCTCATCCTTTGGATTTCTTTGATGATGATGAAAAACAGTTGTTGACCGAAAAAATTGGCAACGTATTTGTAGAAGGTGAAGATAATGTAGAAGCAAATTTTATGATGAAGGACGGCTCTAAAATTCCATACTATTTTAGCGGTGCCGCAATAAATTATAAAGGGGAAGAATGTTTACTCGGAGTAGGTTTTGATATCAGCGAACAAAAGAAAATTGATAAAGAGATAATTTTTGAGAAACAATTATCGGATTCGATTATAAACAGTCTGCCGGGAATCTTCTACTTGTTTAATAAAGAAGGAGAATATTTACGATGGAATGACAATCTGGAAGAAATTGCCAATTATACATCTGAAGAGATAAAAAATGCCCATCCATTAAATTTTTTCCATGATGATGAAAAAGAATTACTGACTGAAAAAATTGGAAATGTTTTTGTAACCGGAGAAGATAATGTTGAAGCCGACCTGCTGACTAAAGAAGGAGAGAGAATCCCATATTATTTTACGGGAGTTTCCATGAATTATAAAGGTGAAGATTGTTTACTTGGTGTTGGAATTGATATCAGCGAGCAAAAGAAAGCCGAGCAAAAACATGCAGAAGTTCTTCAACAGCTTCAAAATCATTTATACAACTCTCCCCTGGGTGTAGTGGAGTATGACAGCGATCTGAATATTATAAGCTGGTCTAAAAGATGTGAGGACATATTTGGATGGACTGAACAGGAAATAATCGGGAAAAATGCATTTGATATCATTTATGAACAAGACAAATCCAAAACAGAGGTAATTGCTAATGAGTTGAAGAAGGGTAGTGTTGAGTCCAATATTTCGCACAATAGAAATTACACCCAGTCCGGAAAAATTATCGATTGTATTTGGTACAATACCGCTGTCAAAAATTCTTCAGGAAAAATAACAACGGTGATGTCTTTGGTGGAAGATATAACCGATAGTAAAAAAGCCGAACAAAAAATAAAAGACAATGAAAAGAGATACCGGGCATTAATTGAGAACTCCCCGTATTGTATTCATGAACTGGATAAAAATGGAGCACTTCTTTCTATTAATAAAGCCGGTTTGGAAATGATGGGAGTGGAAAATGAGGAAGATTTCTTAGGAATAACCTATGATAAACTCGTAGACCCAAAGCAGAGCAAAAGGATACTCGAATTATTTTCAGAATCGTTAAAAGGGGAGTCCGTTCAGTTTGAATTTACTAAAGATGAAAAACACTTTTTATCGTCATTTATTCCAATCACAGGCGGAAAAAGTGAGATCCAGAAAGTAATGGGGATTACTCAGGATATTACTGAAAGGAAAAAATCAGAAGAGATCATTGAAAACTCACTCAAAGAGAAAACAACGTTACTTTCAGAGATCCATCACAGAGTAAAGAATAATTTGGCCATTGTATCAGGTCTTCTGCAATTACAAAAGAACGAAGTTAAAGACGAGAAAGTAACCGCAGCATTTGAACAAAGCATCAACAGGATTATCTCTATTGCGATGGTACATGAATTGATGTATAAATCTCCTGAACTCTCATCAATTAATATTCATACTTATCTGGATATGTTAGTGCCTGCAATTTCTGCAGCTATGAATGACCAAAACAGAAACATAGAATTTGTTATAGAGATCGATGAATATAAACTGAATATTAATCAGGCTATTCCAATTGGACTTCTGTTGAATGAATTAATTACAAATTCGTTTAAGTATGCTTTTCAGGATCAAAAAGAAGGAGTCATTAAAATTAAATTGACTGCAGATGGAGAAAAAGTAACTGTATTATATGAAGATAACGGATCAGGCTTTGGAGATGACAACAGCTTTGACAAGCCCAAGAATCTGGGACTCAATTTAATTCATACACAGCTGAAGCAACTTGAAGCATCGTATACAGTTGATACCACAGATAAATTTATACTGGAATTTACTTTTGAGAGCGAAGTTACCGAGCCTGTAATTGGATGATCGTTCATTTCGGGATTTACATCTTTGAACAATTGTAATTCCATTATTTATGTAAATACCTGCAACTAAATTATATATCTATGAAAAGCAGGTTTACAAAAGTTACTGCCGGAATCTTTTTCCTCTCAATAATTTTAAGTTATGCAGTTAACGCTCAGAAAACTGACAGAGAAATAATACTATCTCAGATCGAAACTCTTTTTGATGGTATGAGAGCAGGAGATAGTTCAGCAGTTTCCAAAGTTTTTAGATCTGATGCTACCATGCAGTCGGTTTCTAAAGACAGGGAAGGGAACACAAGAATTAGTCAAGGTTCATTATCAGGATTTAAAAACGCTGTTGGTACTCCTCGTAATGATATGTTAGATGAACGTGTTGGTAAAATTCAGATCAATATAGACGAAAATTTAGCAACAGCCTGGGTTCCTTATTCACTTTATGTAGGAGATAGTTTTTCTCATTGCGGAGTTAACTCTTTTCAATTTGTAAAAACAGTGGATGGATGGAAGGCTATTTCAATTGTAGATACCCGACGAAGAACCGAATGTGTTGAAGAACTTTAATAACGGATCTATGAAATCAATACTTACCGTTTTACTGATTATACTATGTTCATCACCTTCTTTTTCACAATCAGAATATGATAAAGATGTGCAATCCATAGATTCAATTATCGAAGCTTTATACGCTTCTATTTCCGGTGAAAAAGGAGAGGAGAGGGATTGGGAGAGGTTTAGAAATCTCTTTATTCCTGAAGCGAAACTGATGCCCACAGGAGTAAACAGACAAGGCGTTGCAGGATATTCAGCCTGGGCAGTTGAGGATTACATTCCACGTGTAGAAAAAAGCTTTTTAGAAAACGGATTTATAGAAACGGAAGTCACAAAAGAAGTACAACGTTTCCGAAATGTAGCTCATGTGTTCAGTACTTATGAATCAAGACGAACCAAAGAAGGAGCGATCATTGCCAGAGGTATTAACAGTATTCAATTATTCTATGACAACAACCGATGGTGGGTAGTATCTGTATTCTGGGCATCTGAAAATGCAGATAACCCTATTCCCGCAAAATATGATCAGGAGAAATAAGCACAATTAACTTTTGATAGAGCTTATGATCACTCTACGATCTTGAATCTGGATTTGGTTTCGTCTCTTGAGAAGGCATCAAAATGCCACCATTCGCTTCTGATAGGAATAAACCCGGCTTCAGTCATTGCTGACCTCAGGATAGCTCGGTTTTGAACCTGACGGTCTGTTAAAACACCTTTCGAAATTAATTCAACTTCATTATCAATGTGTGCTGTTTCAGAGAAATCATCATAATCGGTACCCATGTCCAAAGGATTTCCGGAGCTGTCAGCGAGCGTGAGATCAATAGCGCATCCATAATTATGAATAGAGCCGGATTCCGGGTTAGCAACATACTGAGATCGTTCGGGCAATGGAATATCTGCTTTATCCCACAGCACTTGTTGAATTCTCCTTGGTCTGGCGGCGTCCCAGATCAGTAACTTTAGTTCAGGATGTGTTTTACTCAGTAATTCAGAAGCTTTATACAATTTAGAAAGTGCTTCAGGCTGTAAATAAGCTTCTTCCAGATTTCCGTAAACATCTTTCCCAAGAAAATTCTCGGAGGTCGAGTATCTTAAGTGTACTAGAATATTTGTGTTGTCAGTCTCTACAACCTTCAGGCCTTGCTTAGTATAGACTTCATGCCATACAGGTTCTTTTTTCGGTTCAGAACAGCTAACGAGCAATATCAAAGAAAAACAGATAAGAACTGAGTTGAAGACTTTAGTTTTCATATCCGGAAACAGTGTAGTTATAGATCATTTCAGAGATATTTGCGGCAGCCTCTAAAACAGCTTCACGATCCTGAGCATTTTTAGAGAGAAAGATCAAAATATAGCCTTCATCTTTGCTTGTATATACTATTCCTGAATCATGATGAACATTTGTGATCCAGCCGGTTTTATGAGCCACTACAGTTCCCTCTGGAACCTTTGCTGAGATCATATCATTATAAACCTGATCCTTGAGGATATCCAACATTTCCTTATTTGCTTCTTCACTGATCAAAGTATCTGAACTCAAATGCTCAAAAATGACCAACAGATCTTTGGCTGTAGTAGTGTTACTTAAACCCTGTCGGTATGCTTTCAGGTCTTCTACTCCACGCAACACATTGATGCTGTCAGCTCCAAGTTCACGCATTGTGGAAGTGACCTTTTCAGCATCTAAATAGTCGATCAAAATATTAGTTGCCAGATTACTGCTTCTGGTGATCATCTCATAAGCGAGGTTATAGAAAGTAGTATTCTTGTTAAGATTACGATACAGGTCTTTTTCGCTGTCTTCACTTACTTCCATGGAAAAAGGGGAGCCATCAACAATACTCTTGAATTCGGTTTTGATCAGAATAGAATCATGCAGATCCAGATCCGTATTCTCAGCTCTTTTATATAGCTCTATAAGTACAGGAGTTTTCATGGTGCTGGCAGCGTGGAATCGTTCATCCACATTGATGAGTATCTGCTGTTCAGGATGATTAATATCTTTGTAAGCTATTGCAAAGTCACCTTCCAATGCAGAGAGCTCAAGGTCTATTTTTTCCTTTAATTCACTCAGCTGCAATGATCTATTTGTATCGGAACACGCCAAAAACAGACACACTACTAACGTGAAATATTGAAATTTCATAATTTCGGTTTTAAAAATGATGGATGTTTAGCCCTTCTTGAGCAGCTGGTCAATAAGCTTTGCTTTATTGGGATCAGAATACATTCCGAAGCCCAGAACTAAAGTGCCTTTCACTCCATCGTTCGACTCGATACTATAAACCGTAGATTCGCTCCCAGGGTCTGTACCACTGTCATGAGAATAAGAGTCAACAATTGAAAGATTTTCAATATCGAATTCTCTTTCAAGTTCTTGGCATGTTATAGCGTTTTCAGAAATTTTGTAAGTATGAGTAAAACCTTTCTCTTTCATAGATTCTACTGCATCAGCCAGATCTTTATACATATCGATTAGTTTAGGTTTTAAATGTGATTAAAATAGTTCAACATTTACTGGTGGAGTGAACTTTACATACCACCCAATTCTTTTCTTAGTTCTTCTTCAGTTTTCTCTTCGTAGTTAGAAGGGATGATCATTTTAATAGGTTCTAAATTCTTTTCTTCGACATTAGTTACTTTATGGATCACAGTATAGAACTCATTTATAGCTCTTACCTCGAGTGGTGTTCCCAGAATTTGAAATACAGGTAAAAAAAAAGCCTTTCAAATATTGAAAGGCTTTTTTAGAAAAACAGTAAAAACTTACTCAGCGTTTTTCTTAGCTTGAATTTCTAAACGAATTTCTTGCGATAGTTTTTTAAGATCTTGTAATCCCTTACGAGCTCTTGTTCCTGCAGCTTTGTTGCCCTTCTCATAGAATTTTTCCATTTCCATTTTTGTGTCGTCAACCAAGCTTTGTAGTTCTGATACTCTACTCATTATGTATCTCCGTTTGTTTGTTAAAATTATTTTCCATTTTGGAACTCGTTGAAGCTATATAATAAGGGCTATTCAGTCAAATTAAAATGTGCTTTTTTTGCTAAATAGTGCGTTTTTTTTTGAGTTTTACCTGATTTTCGTGGCTTTTTCAGGTTCCGGCCACCCCGAAAATGAAATTCCGGTGGTTAATATGGTCGGAATGGTAATTACAAGTTGTTCCTCAGAGAGATTTTTTCCTCTAAACTCTTCTGATAATTCACTCCAGTTTACTTCTTCTTCATAGGAGCTTTGAGTAAAAATATCCGAATCATGATCCTGTGAAAATATTACTAACTCATGATCTTTCAATTCCTCTGCAAAAAATTCAGCCAACTCAACCGGTGGAATATAAGATCGTCCTTCTCCATCGCTGATCAGGCTGGAGATCAAAAGCATAGGAGAGTCCGGAAGGTCATCAAATACTTTTTTGTTTAGTTGTAATCCTGAACCGGTTTTTTGAACAAGCTCTTTTTGAAATCCATGTAACCCAATTGTTGAAACTCCATGATCTGCAAAAAGTGCTACCAACCTGTGGTTCAGGTCCATGATCGCTCTTTCCCGTGCATCTTCTCTCATCATTCCGGTTTGCATCAATCTGTTGGTGTACTCACTGTCGCCATGAATGAGAATTCCTTTTCTGGTTTTATGAGTTGATAACGATTGAGCCAGAGATTTTAAAAATACAGGATGATCCAGATGGTCAAAATCTATAAGTGCTACGTAATAAGACAAAATTATTTGATTAATGAAGTTGAAGAGAAACTAAGGGGGAGAAGGTCGCTTGTATAATGAACTGATAGTGTTCCGTCAGCATGAAAAAAATTGATCTCATTATCAGGTAAATGCTCATGGATCACTTGACGACAAGCCCCGCATGGACTGCTGAATTCACCTTTAAGAGTATGAAGACTCATTGATTCCAAGCCTTCGATGCCATATGAAATTGTTTTAGCAATGGCCAACCGTTCAGCACAAAGTCCGAATGTCCAGTCGCTAACTTCTACATTTACGCCGGATACATATCCAGCCGGAGTAAGAAGTAAAGCTGATACAGGAAAATCGGAATGAATAGTTATTGCATCCTTCAAAAGATCTATGAGCCTGCTTTTGACTTGAGAAGAATCAAGGGTGAGGACTCCATCGCCAAATTTAATATCCTCAATATTTGAGGTCACTTCTTTTTTCAGATCAAATTCTTTTACCCAGAAGTCGAGCTGTTCCAGATAACTTTCGTCTTTCAGAAGAACAGATTCGGGCGTGTCTCCATCAGCCAAACAAAAACAACAAGCAGCTTGTATGGCAGGGATGGTAAGTGGAAACGAAATATTTTCAACCCGAACTCCGGGATAATAATTGCCGGACTTCCCTACAACTATACAAGCTTTAGGTGTATTTGAATACGGGGTATAACTTCTTTGTTCTAATATTTTCCAATTCATGGGTAATGATAACAGAGTTTTTCAGCTATTCAAATCAATTCTTAGCGGGAATTAGTTTCATGGATCTGATATCTGAATTGTTAAATAAAGTACTGTCCTGATAAAGTATTCTGTACTGTCCGTTTAACCACATCTCCGTTTGGTCTCCGAAATGTTCAGAAAAAGGACTTTCTGATTGTCCCGTTGGTGTAATGGATCTCACGCTGCTTAAACTGGAAAGGTCAACAATTCTGCGAATAGACGGACCCAATACCATGTTATAAGGTTTCAGCCAACTGTATTGAGCGTTATCAACGCTCATTCCATGACCATCAAGTTGGTAAGGACCTTTACTTAGTAAATTATTTACAATTAATTTTAATGCTCCGGAAGCATCGGGGTCATCAGCTGCTTGAGAAAAAAGAGGAGGTCGTAGCGTTAATGTATGAAGTTGTTCCCAACGCCAGTCTTCAGATTGCGAGCCCAGAGAATCACTCAAAAACAAAATGGCATCCTGCATACTTTTAAGAACAATATCAGATTTAGTCTCGATCTCTGTGGTATTGATATTATCAAAGAATGAAAACGCATTTGTATCTACGGTTGCAGGTGTTTGCATCAGCAATTCATCCATGGTTCTGACCGGTACATTTTCATGATGGAGAAAGTTCTGATATACCTCATCACCAAAATCGTCATGCAAAGTGTTTCTTGTAAGGTGAACAAAGAATACATCAAAAATAGAAGCCGCAGTAGCATTCTTGGTGTATTTATAATCCCAGTTCTCTAAATAAGAAACAGCATTATCGAAATTATACACATTCTGGTTTTTGATAATTTCCAGTATAACAGGAGTTAATTTGGCGGCATGTTTTGAGTAACTGTCGTTTTGTAGGCTGATGAAGAGTTCGGGAGTTAATATTTCGTTTGCTTCAAGCACTTCAACGATGCGTTCAATTCGTGAAGGCGGTTCCCAGAATGTTGCCAAATAGTGATCGTAACTGTCCGTCGTGATCTTATTATTGGCATTGGCGATCCATCCGTTTTCCGGATTTATAACGGATGGCATTTCATCATGAGGAATATAACCGAGCCAGTCTTGGGAAGGGTCCCAACCTTTTCTTAGTGAGATCTTGTCTCCGGTTCTGATGGGAAGTCTTGCCGTTGAAAACATAGCAATATTTCCTTCTTTATCACCATACATAAAATTCTGCCCCGGTACGCCAAAATGTGGAAGTGCATCTTTGAAATCCTGAAAAGTGGTCGCCCAGTTAATTTCATACAAAGCTCGAAATTCATTGCTGAGGTCATGTCCGGTCCAGCGCATAGCTATAATTTTTCCATCCGTTAATCCTTTTTCCGGATATACATCGGAAATAACAGGTCCGTGCTTGGTGTACCTGATCTCCAACGAAACGTCATCAGCATCTTTTACTTTTATAACTTCTCTGATCTTCTCGAAAGACAGGTAAGACGCTGTACTGTCAGATAACGAATCTGCTACATATCTGCCTCTGTCGTTCGGATCAACTTGTTCGAGAAAGAAATCCGTATCGTCAGCCATAATATTAGTAAGCGACCAGGCCATTTCATCATTCTGCCCGATAATGATTCCGGGAACTCCCGCAAGTGTTGCTCCGGATACATTTTTACCATTCAGGTTCAAGTGCATCTCATACCATTTTCCGGGCATTCCCAAACCCAGATGAGGATCTCCGCCAAGTAACGGATAACCGGTATTTGTTTTGGAACCGTCCACAACCCAGGCATTGCTTCCAACATGAGTCCCTTCCATTTCCAGCAACTCCCGTTTTTTAATTTCCTGCTGAAGCATCGGCATTAAAGAAGCTGTAAACTTTCCGGATTGTTCGTCATTTAAAGTCGTAGGAGCATTAGCCGGGAAACTTAGCCTCAATTGTTCAAATTGATCAGCAGGTAATCCTGATTTAAGATATCCATACATCACCTCTGTCCACCAACTCATGTTGAGTTCCCATGCCATTAATCGCGTCAGGGCAACAGAACGAGCGGGGCTCCACCTGATTGGCTGAATTCCCGTAAGTGCAAATTCGACCGGCAGCTTATTGAGATTGTTTTCGATGTATTCGTTTACTCCATCCGAATAGGCTTGAAGAATTTCCCGCTCAGCTTCACTTAATTCATTCTGTTCGATCTGCTTTGAGATCTTCCAGATTCCCAATGTTCTTTGATGTTTATCAAGATCAACGAGATCAGCTCCAAAAAATTCAGCGAAACGTCCTTCAGCTGCAATTTGAGAGAGCGTCATTTGCCACAGACGATCCTGAGCATGAGCATATCCTACCGCTTTATACAGGTCTAACTCATTATTAGAATAGATATGAGGAACTCCGAACTCATCCCAGTGGATATCAACTTCACTTTGAAGACTGTTCAATTCAACGGTAGCTTCATAATCAGGCAAAGGTTTATAAAACGTCCAGTAAAAAGCTAATCCTGCAAAACCTAAGATCAGAATAAGAAAGAAGATGACAAGTTTCAGAAACGTGTTCATGGAAAAATCTGTTAAATGATTGAACAAGAAACTACTGAATTTATCGGAAGAAGAATAGAGAGGGGTGAAGAGTAACAGAATATAGAATACAGAATGTCAGAATACAGGAGTTCAGAAATCTCACATTCTGAACTCCTCTACTCTGTCACCCGTTTTACATTGTTAGAACGCAGATTAAACGGATGAGGCAGACATTCACTGATTTTTTTGGAGCCTCGAACAAAAGCTAGCAAGGGCTTCAGCCCTGCGATTATTTGGAGGGATTATTGATTTTAGGAATCCTTAAAGCCGATCGGACTAAAGTCCTCACTGGTAAACTTGATGCCTAATGTTGATAGAGTCGCAGATTTGGTCAGGTATACTAGTGAGGGATTTATCCCGCGGCGCTATGAATATCGATTTTAGAACACAGTTGCGACTTGGGGTTGTTCGGACTGAAGTCTTCTCTGGTAAACTGGATTCTGAAAGTTGATGGTGACGAAGATATAGTCAGGTACACCAGCCAGGGATTTATCCCGCAGCGAAGCAAAGGTTAATTTCTTGAATGACGTTTTTCCTGATTGAAAATATATTGGCGTGTTTCATTGATATTGTTCTCGCTTACAGAATAAACTGCATATCCGTTTTGCCAGGAAAATTTTGGTTCCCAATTGTATTTCTTGTTCAGATAATAAGACGATGATCCTTTAATCCATTTCACAACTTCCGAGACGGATTGTTTGTTTTTCAGCTTTACCAATACATGTAAATGATCATCAACACCATTTACAATATCAATAAGGATTTCATTTTTGAATGCTTCTTCTTTTAGCCATGAACAGACGTCATTTCGAACATCCCATGACAAATACGGAATCCTGTTTTTAGTGCTGAATATAATATGAATCCAAAGTGAGCTTTTTGAGAACGCCATAATTTTTATCAGGTAAGACATTTTGAAAGCTTATTCCTTACAAAAATATTTTTTTCACACTTAAGGTCGGACTAAAGTCCTCCCTGGTGAACTTGATACCTAATGTTGATAGAGTCGCAGATTTGGTCAGGTATACTAGTGAGGGATTTATCCCGCGGCGCTATGAATATCGATTGTGAACATTTACCCCTTCAAAAAGTTTGAAAAGCGCTTCCAAAACTTTGTACCTTAAATAGAAATTAGAAACAGAACAAAAACTTCAGAAATGGATATTAAGAAAGTAGCAGTAATAGGCGGCGGTACCATGGGAAATGGAATTGCACACGTTTTTGCAATGAACAGAATACCTGTAAATCTAATCGAGACCAAGCAGGAATTTGCCGACAAAGCCATGGCAACTATCGACAAAAACCTCGAAAGAATGGTCAGCAAAGAAAAGATCACTGCTGAAGAAAAGGTTACAACGCTGGATAGTATAAATGCCACACTTAGTATTGCAGATGGAGTTAAAGATGTTGATCTGATCGTAGAAGCAGTACCTGAAAATTTTGACATCAAGAAAAGCGTATGGGAAGCGGTTGAAGCCAATGCTCAGGATCATGCTATTTTTGCAAGTAACACATCTTCGATCTCCATTACGAAATTAGCAGCGCTCACCGGACGACCTGAAAAATTCATTGGAATGCACTTCTTTAATCCGGTTCCGGTAATGAAGCTGGTTGAGATCGTTCGTGGTTTAGAAACAGACGATGAAACCTACAACGTCGTCGAAAAAACTTCCAAGCTATTAGCTAAAGTTCCTGTTCCTGTAAACGACTTTCCGGGATTTGTGAGCAACCGTGTGTTGATGCCGATGATCAACGAAGCAATTTTTTGTGTGCATGAAGGTGTAGCCACTCCCGAAAATGTAGATGAAGTAATGAAGCTCGGAATGGCACATCCAATGGGACCTTTACGTTTGGCAGATTTCATCGGGCTTGATGTTTGCCTGGATATTCTGAATGTGTTGTATGAAGGATTCAAAGATCCGAAATACCGTCCGGCGCCACTACTCGTAAAAATGGTAGATGCCGGCAAACTCGGTAATAAAACCGGAGAAGGTTTTTACAGCTATAAATAAAATTAAAGAAAATTCATCTGACGGATAACCCGTCTGATGAATTGTGGTTCTGGTTTAAAATCCTTCTGTATGATTCGTGTTCCATTGTTGAACGCAGATCATCACTGATTTTTCTATTTGGTTCCGATGCTCTGCGTCGGAACCTTTTTTGTATTAGAACCTGCACAATCCGGATTAAGAATCCTTACAGCCGTTCGACTGAAGTCCTCTCTGGTGAACTTGATTCTGCAAGTTGGTGGTGACGCAGATTTTGTAAGGTACACCAGCCAGGATTTTAATCCGGAGCGATTAAAGGCAGGCAATTACATAAACCCCAGAACCTGAAGGATCTGCTTGTTTAAAATTACATAGCAAAACTTAAGCTAGAAGGGCGTTCACGCCCGGAGGTTAATTTCGGGTTGTGTTGATGGCAGTAAATCTTGGCAAAACCTAATTTTGGTCATCTCGCGGCGTATGCCCGAGATCTGGATTGGTTTAGAGGAACGTGCCATTAATAACGATCCAGATTCCTGCCTGCGCAGGAATGACGTTACATATTGATCATTTAGAAACAAGAAGGAAAGCCTCGAACATATGCTAGCAAGGGCTTTAACCCTGCGGGTGTGTGGATGAGGAATTTGATTACGAAAAACAAATCTCGTTAACCGGTAGCCGTTCGGACTAAAGTCCTCTCTGATGAACTTGATTCTGAATGTTGATGGTGACGCAGATTTGGTCAGGTAAAGAAGGGAAGGTATTTCGAGGTTTAGAGAAGATGTCAAATAATTGACCTCCAATCTTTAAGGTCAAAGCTGAAAAATGCAATGTGCACATTAAATTTTCCGACGGAATGAAAAGTATATAGATATGCTCATATCACATAAAAACAGTACTTGTTAAATTCTACTGATTTTTTTATTTAAGATAAGCTAACAGTTTGTTAATACTACAAACTTGAAGTGCTTAGAAGGTTTTGGTAACCTTTCTTAACTTTAAAACTTTCACAAAAAGGGAATTTTATGAAACGAATTTTACTATCGTTCGGACTCTGTTTGCTTATGGCAGGGATGAGTTTTGGGCAGACTACAACTATAGATTTTGAAACTTTAGATGATGGTTATACAGCCTCAGCAACAGAAGGTACATCAGGGAGTAGCACAGATATTTTTAATCGTACCAATCCTAATATTGGTGGTAATTCAACTTTTATTTGGGCTGCTGAGGACTTATCATTATCAAATCCAAGCCTTACACTTGATCAAATAGATGTTACAGGATCAACTTTCTTTACATTTAGCTTTGATTTGCTTACTCCGAATTCTGAGGATTGGGATACTACAGATGAGCTATTAATAACATATTCTTTAGACGGTGGATCATCTCAAAACTTACTGTGGGTTCAAAGTAATGAAGATGGTGATGCTTTTAATGCGCCAGCAGCAATTGATTTAGATTTCGATGGAACAGGTGATGACGGTCGAGATTTACCAGCAATCACTGATGGTTCTGGAGCTGGTGTTGGATCCGATTTTGCTACATTCAGTACTCAAAGCATTCCGCTGAGTAGTAACTCAACATTAGATATAACGTTGCAATTTAATAATTTAACGTCAGCTGCAGAAGGAATATATATAGATAATATTGTAATTGAAGAATCAACTTCAAGTATACCTGACTTAATTGTAGATGGAGATGCAGGTTGGAGAATGTTATCATTTCCAATTTCAGGGGGGGCAGCAGACGATATTTCAGATGATACTGCTATACAAGGAGTTTCAGGTGGAGACAATACCGGGGCGACTTCAAATTTCCAAACATATGATGATTCAGGCGCCTTCGAAACCCCAACGAATGTTTCTACAGCAATCGGGAATGGATATGGTTTCATCGCTTATTTTTACAACAACTCTGATGCAGGGAGCTCTGTATTACCAGTTACTTTAGATGCTACCGGAACACAACCAGGAAGTGATGTTGATGTAGATTTGAACACAACTGTCACAGAGAGTAGCAGCTATTTTACTTTAGTTGGTAACCCGTTCGCATCTAATTTTGATTTAAGCTCTATTACAGCAACAGGTGGTTCAATCCAAAACAATGTAGCTTTTTGGAATGATGGTGCAGGTTCATACGTGAGTAAGGATAGGACATCATCATATATTGCTTCTTCTTGGCAAGGATTCTGGGTAGAGACTACAAGCGCTAGTGTTACGCAAATAACTTTTCCTACAACTGGTAAATCAACTTCAGCCAACAGTGGTGCATATTTCACAAAAGAAAACCCTGATAACGCTGATATAGAGTTCACGCTTTCATCAGAAAGCAGTTTTGACGAAGCTATTAAATTGAGTTTCAGAAGTTATGCTGAGCTAGGAATGGATCGGGCAGATGCGTCCAAGTTGGTACCACTCGTTTCAGAATATGCTACGATGGCTTTTGTAGGAGAATATCAAAACGAAGAAAAGCTTAAATCGGTGGAATCTCTTCCTGTAGATCTTGAAGAAGCTATTACAATTCCATTACGTCCGACGCTAGTTGGAGTAAGTGGAGAATTTACTTTTTCATGGAATGGGTTGGAGGAACTAAGCAACAAAATGTCTTTCACTTTACATGATTATGAAACAGGCTCCAACATCGATATGTCTGAAGTGGATTCCTATGTATTTATGGCTGAAGCAAACACGGCTTCTAAAAGTAATTCCGTATTACTTCCTGTAGTTGCAGAGTCTGAGTCCAATGATGCTGAAAACAGATTCGGAATCACGATTACTCCAAACACTTCAGTTGGAATTGATGATGAGCTTGATTCGCCAACAAAATTTGCGTTAGATCAAAATTATCCGAATCCGTTTAACCCAACTACGAATATCCAGTATTCTGTGGGCGAAGCCGGTCCGGTGACCATTACTGTGTATAATGTAATGGGACAGAAAGTAGCCGAGCTGTTGAATACCACGAAAAGTGCGGGAAGCTATCAGGTAAGCTGGAATGCAACCGGACAAGCAAGTGGAATTTACTACTATCGCTTATCCGCACCCGGACAAGTTTTGACCAGACAAATGACATTAATTAAGTAATTAGCTGTTAGCGCACAGCGGTTAGCTTTTAGTGTTGTTAAAATCACTAAAAGCTAATGGCTGACAGCTGATAGCCTCAAAGCTATATAACTATGAAAAATTTATTACTCGTTTTACTCACGATCACTATTGTACTCATTCTTTCCGCTCTTGCTATGGCACAACCGGGCTTACCGAGTGCTCCTGCTCAGGCTCCCATTGATGGCGGCTTAGGCTTGCTTGCTGCGGCAGGTGGAGCATACGCTTACAAAAAGCTTAAAGGCAAAAGAGCGCAAGACAACGATCTTGATGTTTAGTACTTCTTAATTTTGAAGCTTTATTATATAATCACTCAACTCCGTATCAGGAGAATGAATTAATTTAGAGTGATTTGATAACGGCTATATAATTTAAGACGCTTTTTATGAAACCCGACTTACGAAAAGTAAGCCGGGTTTTTTTATGTCTAAATCTCCGGATCGTGATAAATAAAATCAAAAAAGTAGAAATACTGAAAGCTTATAAATCCATCGTATATAAAGGGTTATAGAGAAGTAGAAAAAATAACAATCTTTTATTTAACAAAATTTGTAAAAGAGCCGATAATCATTTTGAGTTCTAAATTGTCTGTTAATTAATAGATTTTAATGACATATAGATAAATTTAATTTGTATTAGTTAACACCGTTAACTAATATCTACTTAACACTGTTAATTACGATTAACTAAGCTTTAATAAATTAAAAGAGGTAACAACTTGATAAAAAAGCTATTTACATTGTTCTTTTGCTTTTTACTTACGGGTATGGCGTACGGGCAAACAAGAACAATTTCAGGAACGGCCGGCTGGAGAATGATTTCCATTCCAAAAGCAGGCGCTACTGTTACAGATATCTCTGATGACACAGCCATTCAGGGAGTAACAGGCGGATCAAATTCGGGAGAAACTGCAAATATTTATTACAATTCCGGTTCAAGTGGAACGGGAGGTTGGACAGTACCTACAAATATGAGTACTGCGTGGGGCGATGGCCTTGGTGTAGTAGTATACTTTTATAACAATACAACCGGAGGAAGTGGTGAACTTCCCTTAGACCTAGATGTAAGTGGATCTGAACCGGGATCCGATGTTAATGTTACTATCACAAATGATTTCACGTTAATTGGAAATCCTTTTCAGTCAAACATAAATGTTGATGATCTTGATGGAGATGCAACGGGCGCTGGACTTTTGTTTGGTGGTATAAATGCTTCAATTAAAGTATGGAGTAACGCTTCAAGCTCTTATGTCAGTCATAATCTAGGAAGTAATCTAGTACTTTCTCAATGGCAAGGTCTTTTCATTGAGAAAGCAACAGGGCTGTTAACAGACCTGACGGAAGTTACCATACCGACTTCTTCAAAAACAGCTAGTGCAGCTGGTATCTCACATTACAGTAAAGCCAGAGCTTTTGACACAAGAAGCATAGACCTTCATATGACAGGTAATGGATTTAATGATCTCTCTACAAAATTTTATTTTACACCGTATTCCTCTGAGCAGGAAGATCAATTTGACGGGTCTAAATTAAGCTCACTAAACGGATCACCAACTATTGCCTTTGTTCAGGACTTCGGTGAAGGAAAAGTATTACTAAGTCAGGATGCCAGATCACTTGATCCGGAAACTACACAATCCTACGACCTGCAAGTAAATGATGCCGGAGTAAGCGGAGAGTATACTTTGAGTTGGGAAACCATGAAGCAGATTCCATCTGATTGGGCAATTACTCTTATTGACCGTGAAGAAGATGTTTATATTGATATGCAATCTGAAACCAGCTACAGCTTCAATGTTGAAGCAAAGCAAAAACGACCGAATGTCACTTCACTTCAGGTTGGAGCTGTAAAACAGAAATCTTCAAACAATTCAGATCCTCGTTTTGGAATCACGATCACTCCGAACACTTCAGTTGGAATTGATGATGAGCTTGATTCGCCAACAAAGTTTGCGTTAGATCAAAACTACCCGAATCCGTTTAACCCAACTACGAATATTCAGTATTCTGTGGGAGAAGCCGGTCCGGTGACCATTACTGTGTATAACGTAATGGGACAGAAAGTAGCCGAGCTGTTGAATACCACGAAAAGTGCGGGAAGCTATCAGGTAAGCTGGAATGCAACCGGACAAGCAAGTGGAATTTACTACTATCGCTTAACGGCTCCGGGCCAAGTGCTAACCAGACAAAT
>Ga0207884_1000324_pt1 | contig 33032 bp, 28 predicted proteins | sample MalvirmetaMSP144_FD_184236 | JGI IMG/M metagenome (GOLD analysis project Ga0207884, IMG submission 184236) | Marine viral communities from the Deep Pacific Ocean - MSP-144 (SPAdes) | ecosystem: Environmental > Aquatic > Marine > Oceanic | place: Pacific Ocean | collected 2011-07-08 | reverse complement strand
CAGAGTTTTGTCTGTATTCAGATAAAATAGTTGCCCATCACGAATTGTATATGGGTTTAGTTGAAGTTGGAGTCGGATTGATTCCTGCGGGAGGAGGAAGCACCGAACTTCTGAAAAGAGGAATGAAAAAATTGGAAGAAGATGCAGATCCGCTTCCATTTATACGTGAAGCTTTTAAAACCATGGGGATGGCTAAAGTATCCGATAGTGCACACAAAGCCCGTGAGCTCGGATTTTTGAAGGAATCAGATGCTATTGTAATGAATAGAGACCTTCAGTTATCAGTTGCAAAAGAAGAAGCGCTGTCTATGGCTAAAGCGGGATATCAACCTCCGGCTAAAACAGATATCAAAGTTCTTGGTGAAACGGCACTTTCTGCCATGAAGTTGATGCTCTATGTAATGCATGAATCTAAATTCATCACTGATTATGATAAAGTAGTAGTTGAACGATTGGCATTCGTGCTTGCCGGTGGAGATCTGAGTGAAGCTCAGAAAGTCTCTGAAGAGTACTTATTAAAGTTGGAAAGAGAAGCAATTTTGGATTGCCTTAAAGATGACCGAACACTTGCCAGAATGGAGCATATGTTAAAAACGGGGAAACCGCTTCGTAATTAGGCTTGAGTTTTGAGGAGTGAGCTAAAGATTTGAGATGTAAGAATGCATAATTATAAAAACTTAGAAGTTTGGAAGAGGTCAGTTGAGCTAGCAACTCAAATCTATTCTTTGACTGACCATTATCCTAAGGAAGAAAAATATGGTTTAGTATCTCAAATTCGTAGATGTTCAGTATCTATAAGCTCTAATATTGCTGAAGGAGCAGGGCGAGGCTCGGATAAAGAGTTTAAACTTTTCCTTAATTATGCATTAGAATCATGTTTTGAACTCGAAACCCAATTATTAATTTCTATAAATCTTGGTTTAATAGCTGAAGAGATTCAAAAAGATGTTTTAAATGAACTAACCGAGATGCAAAAAATGATTTACTCATTAATAAAAAAATATTCTTAAATCTTACGTCTTAAATCTTATGTCTATAAAAGAAGCATACATAGTTGCAGCAACACGAACCGCTTGTGGTAAGGCTAACAAGGGCTCACTTCGGTTTACGAGACCGGATTCTATGGGCGGAGCTGTTATAAAAGAACTTTTGAAACGAACTCCGGAAGTCAGTCCTGAAATGATAGAAGATGTTATCATGGGTTGTGCATTTCCGGAGGCGTCACAAGGCCTGAATGTGGCGAAACAAATCGCGGCACTAGGCGGACTTCCTGATGAAGTTCCCGGCGTGACTGTTAACAGATTTTGTTCATCAGGATTGCAGACTATTGCGATGGCAGCAGAAAGAATTATGGTTGGCGCTGCTGATGTAATTGTTGCAGGAGGAGTTGAATCCATGTCTTTGGTTCCAATGGGTGGAATGTCAGTTCAGCCAAATCCTGAATTGGTAGATAATAAACCTGAACTATATATCAGTATGGGATTAACTGCAGAAAATGTTGCTGATAAATACGGCGTAAATCGTGAAGATCAGGATGCTTTTGCTTATCAAAGTCACCAGAAAGCAATTGCTGCCTGGGAAAACGGAAAGTTTGATTCCCAGATAACTCCGATCGAAGTAGTGGAGAAAAAAATCAGCTCTGATGGTGAGATCATCGAAGAGAAATTTACTTTCCGGAAAGATGAAGGTCCCAGAGCAGATACAAGTAAAGAAGTTTTAGCAAAATTAAGAGCTGTATTTAAAGCCGGAGGTTCTGTTACCGCCGGAAATTCATCCCAAATGAATGATGCTGCGGCAGGAGTAATCGTAATGAGTGGTGAAAAAGTGAAAGAATTGGGACTTACTCCAATAGCACGATATGTTGGATTCTCTGTAGCGGGAGTTGCACCGGAATTGATGGGAATTGGTCCGGTAGAAGCTATTCCGAAAGTGCTAAAACAAACAGGACTTAAATTAAGTAATATCGATCTCATAGAATTGAATGAGGCATTTGCAGCACAATCTTTAGCTGTGATACGTGAACTCGGCATTGATCCAGAAATCACTAATGTAAACGGTGGAGCAATTGCTATGGGACATCCATTAGGTTGCACAGGTGCAAAATTAACAGCTCAGATCCTTCATGAAATGCAATCCAGAAAATCAAAATATGGAATGGTAACCATGTGTATTGGTGGTGGAATGGGTGCCGCAGGAATATTCGAAAATCTTAGCTAATTTAGAAAAATTAAAGGAACAAACATGTTTACTAAAGACACTCTTTCAGGAAAAACAATTTTAATCACAGGAGGAGGAAGCGGACTTGGATTAGCTATGGCAAAAGGTTTTGCTGAAAGTGGAGCAAATATTGCGATCTGCGGAAGAACAGAGGAAAAGCTTCAAAAAGCTACTAAAGAGATTGAAGAAGCAGGGGAGTCTACAAAAGCAGGATACTATATTTGTGATGTGAGAGATCACGCTGCTGTTACAGAAATGATCTCAAAAATTGTCGAAGATTTTGGATCAATGGAAGGTTTGGTAAACAATGCAGCCGGAAATTTTTTATCTGCTTCTGAAGATCTTACTCCCGGGGGATTTAAAGCTATTGTCGATATCGTACTTCACGGAAGTTTCAATTGTACGCATGCTTTTGGAAACTACCTGATCGACAATGAGAAAGAAGGTTCAATTCTGAATATAGTCACTACTTATGCGGAGAGTACCGGATGTGCTTTTGTATTGCCGTCAGCGTGTAGTAAAGCTGGAGTTCTGGCAATGACTCGTTCATTAGCATTTGAGTGGGCTGAATATGGAATCAGAGTAAATGCAATTGCTCCAGGACCGTTTCCTACTAAAGGTGCCTGGTCACGCTTAGTTCCTGATAAACTGATAGAGAAAAAGTTTATTAACAAGATACCTATGAAGCGGTATGGTGAACATAAAGAACTAGCTAATTTAGCTACCTTTTTGATGTCAGACATGGCGTTGTATATGACAGGAGAGAGCGTAGTAATTGACGGTGGAGAAAGATTGCAAGCCGGACAGTTCAACTTTATTAATGATCTTATGTCGAGGAAAAAACTCAAAAAAGCGTTTAAAGCAATGAAGCCTAAATAAAGCTGTGACTTTTGGTAAAAAGATCATTCATGTTGTCTCTAAGAAAATAGTTCAAGGCGTTGGTCTACTTTTTGAATTTGTTTAGCCAATTGAATAGCGTCGTAACTCGAATATGGCGTTTCTGAATTCATTTGAACAGATTTCAGAAACAGAAGAGCGGCTTTTTCGGCAGCCTGCGCAGGATCAAAAGTTTGTTTTCCGAAGAAGAGATGTCCGCCATCATTTAGTCGCCCTATTCGGATCTTTTGTGTAGGAACATTACAATCCAGAACTTCTGCTTTACTGATAGCCAATCTTTGATGTTGGTTTTCCTGTGAAGAAACATAAATTATTATTGAAGCTGTACTCCCATTATCAAAACGAATAAATAGGTGAGTTGAAATAGGATTTTTGGGATCTAACCAGCTGGCTTGTGCTTCAATATGATGAATGCCACTGTCTATCCATTTTATACACAAACCGAGTTCATCGATCCAAATATTCCTGAATTCATTTACCGGATCTACTAAAGTGGAGCGAGTTATATATCTGTTAATATGCAAAAAATGAGGGCGGTGAATTTCATCCATCATCCATTGAGTTGCCGGCGCGAGTGAAGGCCAATGTGAAAACTGAATTTTAACTCCGGATTCTTTAGCTGCCCGATGTATTTTTTCCAGTTTTGGTACATCCGTTGGCTGTTTTGAGATCAAAAAGCAATTATATCCGTTCTGAACTGTTTCGAGAAGAGTATCCAGATTCGATTCAGAATTATCAAGAATAAGACAGGCATCCACCGATCCAAGATCAGACACAGTGGGGACTAGATTTACCTCGCTTACAATACCGTGTGGTCTCAGGTGTTTTTCCCAAGCTACGGTTCTGGTAGCATCGCCAACAATTCCAACTTTCATATTACCTTAGATAGTTTAAGTTGGCATAAGATGCTAATGCAAAACTAATTAAACAAGAAAAGGCTCTTATGATTATCACAAGAACCTTTTACAATAATAAAAACTAAGGATCAATCCGGCATTACGATTGCAAGAATAAAATAAGCGAAGATGGCGAATCCGTAACTGAAAGCTAATACTACAAATAAGATTCGTACAATAGTTGGATCCCATCCAAGATATTCTGCAAGACCGGAACAAACGCCGGCCAGCATTTTATCACTTCTGGATTTCCTTAATTTTGCTGGCATAACATACAAATTTGGTTATAATCAAAGTATAGTTACGCAAGCAAAATAAAGAAGTTTCAAAAAGTTGAAATTATTTTAGTTTTTTAAGTCAGAGGGTTTAGGTGGAGGAGGTAGTTTATCAGAACTCTGTATGTATTCTGAATTAGACAAGCGGAATAAAATTGGTAAACTCATTTGAACTTCAACATTTTGTCCTCTTTGAATGCCCGGTTTAAATTTAGCCTGGCTAACTACTCGTAAAGCCTCTTCATCACAACCGGCCCCGATTCCACGAATGACCTTAGGGTTTTTAACATCTCCATTCTTATCAACTATGAATTGTACAGTTACACGGCCTTCAACGCCGGCTCTTATTGCAGCCGGGGGATATTTTACTTTAGCTTGTATACCTGCTTGTCCACCAACGAGTTCCGGCATATTCTCAACAACGATAAATACTTCTTGATCAGCCGGATTATTCTTCTCTGGAGGTGAAGGAATATTTACAGGAGTAAGATTTTCAAGATATTCAGCATCTTGGATTCTAGAGTAAGTCATAGTTCCCAGTACATTATGGTCCCATTTTTTATTCGGGAAATGTCTAATCCAAATATTAACATCATCACCCGAAAAAATTGAACTCTCGGAAGTTAAAACTAGATCGAGTTGATTTACTTTTGCTGAAAACCTATTACCGTCAATTTTTCCGGTTAAAGAAGCTCCATCAAACTGAGTAGCTGAGATGATGAAGGTTCCGTAATTAGCAGGAGCTATCATTAGCCCATCAAGACCGGGGAATTTTTGAGTTCTAACTGATTTGAATACTTCATTCCCATTTATTTCTACAGTTGCTTTACTAAATATGAACTCTGAAGACATAATCTCTTCATCTGATAGTGTTTCCGGTCCTCTAAGATCAGAGCAGGCAATAGGTGCTATTACCATCAGGGTTATAGTCAAAAGCAGAAAGAGACTTCGTTTATAAGATGTTTTATGCATTTTATGATGTTTCATAGTTTCGATTCTTTGTTTTAAAGTTGATTGCTTTACGGCCATGTTTACAGCAAAGCTTCCATATCCTTTATTAAGAGGAACAAGCTCCAATAACATGTTTGCATATTTTTTAGGATGGATATCAGAAGTGTTTAAAACTTCCTGATCGCAAGAGATCTCACGATAAATTTCTATTTCATTTGTACCGATTTTGACCAGAGGATGAAACCAGAACAAAGACTGAATTACAGACAAAGCCAGTTGTAATAAATAATCACCTCTTCGGATATGTACCAGTTCGTGTTGAATGGCCATATCCAGCTTAGTGGAGTCATTCTTTATTCTTTCAGGAAGAACAATGATTGGGTTTTTCCAGCCAAAAGTGAATGGAACTAAAGGATGGTCGTGAAAAGCTACGGAAACGGAGCCATCCTTTATTCCATTACTGAATTTGGTATTCGTTAAAGGTTCAGTTGTCAGATCATAATGCAATTTCTTGAGCTGAACATAACTGTAGATCAATCTTACGAGCATAAAAGCAGCTATGATCAGAAATAATGCAGAGATCATACCAACCAAAAAATTAGCTTCCATCCATGGAATTGAAAACGCAGCTTCGTTAGAGTTTCCGGAGGCAGTATAGATCACAGGTAACGGGTTTTCTACAACAAAAACGGAAGTAGACAGATTTGAAGAAGAGTAAAGGCTAGAAAAAGCTTGCAGTATAACTGCAGAGATCAAACCCATGGGTAATGCTAATAATGTAGCAACCCGTATGTGATATTGGTATAGTGGATTAATGGAATTTTTCATTCTAAGAATAAAGAAAACAAGAGTAGCTACACACGTCCAGATCAGTAGTGGAAACCAGATAATGTCGGCAGAAGAGGCTCCTAGTTGTTGAATGAAATCAAAGAAATTCTTCATTGTTCATCCTCCATATTATCAATCATATTTCTGATAGCTTTAAGCTCATCTTCGCTTAAATTTTCGCCTTTCACTAATGTTTGAACAAGCGCAGAAGGGGAGCCTTTAAAAACTTTGTTTATCAAGTTTGAAATGAGACTGGACTGGACATTTTCAGGCTCAATAGCAGCGCTGTATACATAAGTAACGCCTTGCTTCCTGTATTTCAGAAACCCTTTATCATTAAGGTTTTTCATAATGGTCATAACAGTGGTGTAGGCGACCTTGCGAGATTTAAGAATTCTTTCCTGCACCTCGGATACGGTTGCTTCACCCAGCTCCCATACATGGTGAAGAATTTCCATTTCGCTTTCGCCAAGTGGCGTTAAAGACTTTTTCATAATTCTATTGTTAGTTAAATACTCCTACTAATATAATAGTATTTAATACTAAGTCAATAGTATTTCCAAAAAAAATCAAAGGAATGAAAAAGGCAGATGGTTAAATCTGCCTTTGAATATTAAGAAAAGGTGGTTTTAAACGGCGGGAGCCCATTCAAATTTAGGGTCACCAAATTTTTTAAGAGTTCGATAATGAGAGGCAACTGCTTCACCAAAAGTGTCGTGACAGTTATAAGGAATACCAAATTCATTAGCAATTTCTTCAACGATAGGGCTGATCTTCGGATAGTGAATACTGCATACTTTTGGGAAAAGATGGTGTTCTATCTGATAATTTAGTCCTCCTATATACCAAGACAAAACCTTGTTCTTTCGGGCAAAGTTGTTAGTAGTGAACATTTCATGAATAGCCCAGTGGTTATCGATCATATTCTGTTCATCAGGAATAGGATGTGTAGTTTCTTCAACTACATGTGCAAGTTGAAAGATAATTCCGAGGATTAATCCGGCTGTTAAATGGAGGGATAAAAATCCGATAAGCAATTGCCACCAGGTGATATCAAGAATCAATAATGGAAGCACAATAGCATAACCATAATACACCAGTTTGGTTAAAATTAAAGTAAACCATTCTTTTGCCGGATGATTTTTGTTTTCATAGGGCCCCAATTCCGGTTTAAAGAAATACCAGTAGTCTTTAACAAAAACCCAAAAAATAGTTGCGAAACTGTAAGCCGGAAATGCTAAATACTGTTGAAAACGATGTACGGGTTTATGTTCAGAATGTGGTGATAAGCGAATAAATTCTGCTACTTCAAGATCTTCATCATGTCCATGTATATTGGTATAGGTGTGATGAATTATATTATGTGTGATCTTCCAGATGTAGCCGTTTGCTCCAACAAAATCGAATGTTAATCCAATCAAATAATTGATCGTATTATTAGAAGAATAAGCTCCATGGAGAGCATCATGAGATACAGAGAATCCAATACCGGCCATTCCAACACCCATCATTATGCAGAAAAACCACATCAGAGGAAGAGAAAACCCACCGGAAATTATAAGAGCGTAAGAGCCGAAATAAATACCTAAAATTATTATGGTTTTTATAACCATTGAGGTATTAGCATTCTTAGAGAGATTATTCTCTTCAAAGTATTGATTTACCCTTGCCTTTACAGTTTTACTGAATTCCCGATCAATTTTATTGTTAAAAGTTACCTTATCAGCCATTACGTAGATTTCATTTACGATGTAATTTTGAAAACATTTTAATCCCCATCAAATCACACATAATTTAATTCATTTTTAGGAATAAATATGAAAAGAAAAGAAGAAAGAAATTTTCACTTCAAAATGTGTTAAAAATTATGTATTTACGAGGAACTTAACTTTGAAATATGAAAAGAGAATACAATATATTGATTGGTGGGGTTATTATTACCGGGCTCCTTTATATGGTCCCATCTTACATGGGTTATATTTGGGCTGGTCTATTTCTCTCACTTTTTGGATCAGTTATATACCTGGTGGGTCTGTACAAATATGGTAAGAAGAATTATAAAAACACTGATTCAGCAAAGATAACAATAGTTTTTTTCTCTCTATTAATTGTTAATTCTTTAGCCATCTTCAGCTTTGATTATTACAGAGCAAATACTCAAAAAGAATTGCTTAGAGAAATTCGAATTACCATTGACAGTTCAATTATTGAAACTGAGATAAGGGCTGAGCTACTTGAAGTATATCGAGGATATCTGTTATCAAATCAGGAGGAAGATGTATCAGTTATTGAAGCCGCTAATAGTTTTTTTGGTGAGCGACTTAAAGATGATCATAAGTTTCAGGTAAAAACAGCTGAACTGGAAGATGAATTAAACTTTGTTTATTACAAAGATCCCGGATCTGATAGCTTTACGATATATTCAACAGCGCCTCATTCTCAAAGTTGGGATGATGATTTTGAAAATTGGGATGGTTCGGTTGGGCTTCTTCAAACAAAAACAACATTAACAGAGGAGGGAGTTACCCATGAAAGACAAAACTAAGAAATGGTTGCCCTGGTTATCATCTGTGTTAATTGGCATTATAATTTCCTATGCATTAGTAGCTATTTCAGAATCGTATACATTATCATCATATCCGGGAGTGTTTTTGCCAAGTCCGGTTCCGTCCACTCAAGTGAATGGAATTTCTGTGATCGAATCTATTAACGAATTTTCGGGAGACGAAACCACTTCTGCTTTCTACAAAGGAGCAAGAGAAGGAATAGCGCTTAGCTTGATACTTATTTTAGTTGTTATCCCATTCTTATTTGTAAAAGGAACTTTGCAATCTGAGAAAAGAGAAAACCCTACAGCACTTTGGTATGCCGGAAGCGCTTTAATGCTTATAATTGTAATTATGCCCATAATTGCAGGAGTGTCTAAGATTTATTGGTTCCAAAATGGAAAAGAAAATTCACAGATGAGCAGAACTCGAGACATAATGCGAATGGAACTTACTGATGTTTCTTTTATTGTAGCTGAACAAATTCTGGAATTGAACGAGATCTCTTCGATGTCTGAACTAAATATTGAAAATATCCCCGAGATCAAAAATTCGGAATATCCATACAAGTTGGTATCAAATCCGAAGGATACTTCTGTAACCATTACCATTTCTTCAGATAAGGTTAATAACTTTACAGCGACTACAATTATCCGCCCATACTCTGATCAAATTTTTAAGTACAAAAGAACATATTAAGAAAATGGAATTTCGAACATAAGCATTTGGTTTAACCAAAAGATCAAATGCCTATGAAAAATATCAACAGTTACCGAAAGTTTTCCCGCAACAACAATGAGCCAAACGAGAATGGCGATTATGTCCTTTATTGGATGCAGATCAATCGAAGATTTCAGTATAACTACGCTCTGGAATACGCCGTAGGCTGGGCAAATAAATTAGGTAAATCACTGCTTATCTACGAGGGACTTTCAATTGAATATCCCTGGGCATGCGATCGATTTCATGCATTCATTATGCAAGGCATGAAAGAAAATTTAGATTTCACTCAGTCCAACAATCTGAACTATTTCAGTTTTGTGGAACCGGAGATTGGAGCGGGGAAAGGACTGTTCTATCGATTAGCTGAAAATGCTTGTACTGTTATTTCGGATGAATATCCTGTCTTCATCATAAAAAAGCACAATGAACGGGTTGCTGATAAAATTGATGTTCCATATACCACTATCGACTCAAATGGTATCATTCCACTTGGCGTAACTGATAAAGATCCATATTCGGCATATCTGTTCAGAAAGATCATGCAAAAACATTTTAAGGAGGGCTTTACAAACCCACCTAAGAAAGATCCAATCGAAGAGTTAGAGAACAGAGATAAGATCGAATTGCCTAAAGATTTTCTGAATGATTATCCAAAAGCAGATAAGATGCTCGAGAACATCGAAGAGACTATATCCGGGTTAGATATTGATCATGAAGTCGGAGTTATCGACATGACAGGAACCAGGCAAGCAGCATTGGGAAAGCTGGGTCAATTTATAGGGCACAGTTTGTTGGAATATGATGAGAAAAGGAATCATCCGGATAAGAAGAAAACAAGCGGTTTAAGTCCGTGGCTGCACTTCGGTAAGATCAGTGAGTTTGAAATCGTTAAGGCAGCATTGGAACATCAGCCGGAGGGATGGACTCTGGAAGATCTTACACCGAACGGAGGTAAGAACAGTGGATTTTTTAACGGAGATGAAAACATAGAAAGCTTTCTCGACGAAGTGATCACTTGGAGGGAAGTTGGATTTCATTTTGCACATCATGTTGATAATTATGATGAATTTGAGTCGCTGCCAAACTGGGCAAGAACAACCATGGAAGAACACAAAAATGATGTTCGTGAGTATGTGTACACTCTGGAAGAATTTGAACTGTCCAAAACACACGACGAAATTTGGAACGCAGCTCAAACTCAGTTGAGAGAAGAAGGAATCATTCATAATTACTTACGAATGCTGTGGGGAAAAAAGATCATAGAGTGGACTCCCGATCACCGAACCGCATTAGAATACATGATAGAACTGAATAACAAATATGCGATCGATGGGAGAGATCCAAACAGCTACTCCGGAATATTCTGGTGTTTTGGCAGATTTGACCGGGCATGGCAGGAAAGAGAGATATTTGGTAAGCTCCGTTACATGACCAGCGAAAGCACCAGAAAAAAAGTCAAACTGGATCAGTATCTTGCGAAGTACGGAAACCAAAAATCACTTTTATAATCAGGATTGTGATTTGTCATTTGTAAATTGTGATTTTTGCTTAGCAATAACATATATTGCACATGTTTAATTAATCCAATTCAATGGATCTCTTTCAGGATAAAAATGCATCTTCATTTCAAGTAAACGATTCAGGTCAAAGTTATTCAGATGAGCCCTTGGCTACCCGAATGCGCCCTCAGTCGCTAGAAGAATTTGCGGGTCAAGAGCATTTGGTAGGTGAAGGAAAGATGCTTCAAAGAATGATCGAAAGTGGGATCATAGGATCGTTGATTTTCTACGGTCCGCCAAGCTCCGGAAAAACAACTTTAGCTCATGTCATTTCGAAAGAAATAAAAGCCAGTTTTAAAGTCATCAACGCGGTTTTGGATGGTATAAAAGAGCTCCGAACTGTAGTAGAGCAAGCAGAAAAACTTAAAAAGTTGAATGGACGAAAAACCATTCTTTTTGTAGATGAGATCCATCGTTGGAACAAAGCTCAACAAGATGCACTACTTCCTCATTTGGAATCAGGGATCATTACGTTGGTGGGTGCTACAACTGAAAATCCGTTTTACTCTCTGGTAAATCCATTGCTTTCACGTTGTCAGTTGTTCGAGTTGTTTCCTTTAACAGTTCCTGATGTAAGAAGAATGCTTGATCGAGCGTTAGGAGACGCGGAGAAAGGCTTGGGTGGAAAGTCAATTAAAGTTGAGGAAGAAGCATTAGATCATTTTGCGGATTATGCAGGAGGGGATGTTCGAAATGCATTGAATGCATTGGAAGTAGCAGTTCTTTCCAGTAAGAAAAATGAGCAAGGTGAAATCCATATTACCAAAGAAATCGCCGAAGAAAGTATACAAAGAAGAAATGTTCGTTACGACCGTACCGGAGATGAGCACTATCATTTTGCTTCAGCTTTTATCAAATCTTTAAGAGGTTCGGATACTGACGCTGCGTTGTATTGGATGAGTGCAATGCTGGAAGGCGGTGATGACCCGAATTTCATCTTCAGAAGATTACTCATTTTTGCCAGCGAAGATGTGGGAATGGCAGAACCGAATGCGATTACAATTGTCAATTCCTGTCAGGAAGCTTTTATGAAAACAGGAATGCCGGAAGGGATGTACTTTTTATCTCACGCTTGTACGTATTTGAGTATTTGCCCTAAGAGTAACAGCACCAAAGGAATTTTCGAAGCGGGTAAAGAGGTCAAGGAAAAGGGTATTGGTGCAGTTCCTCCATATTTAAAAGGACAGAACCGCTAATCGGCTTTCGTCTACATACCTGGATACAGAAAATGCTTCAAAAGAGTATAAATACCCTCACAGTTTTGATGGTAATTGGGTTGATCAGGAATACCTGCCTCAGATTTTAAAAGGAAAAAGGTTTTATGAGCCCGGAAAAGAAGGCAGAGAAGGTTTGTTAATAAAGAGATTGAATGAGATCAAAAACAGGTCTTAATCTTTTTGAATAGAATTTAGGACAGGCAAAGAAAAGTGAAAAGTACTTCCTTGACCGGGTTCACTTTCAGCCCATATTCTTCCATTATGTCGAACGATCATTTCTTTACAGAGGCTTAAACCAATTCCGGTTCCATGTTCATCATCAGTTCCCTCTGTGCTGATGTAAGTATCCATTTTAAATATTTTGGGGATCAGATGTTTCTTAATACCAACTCCTGAATCAGATATGGATACAACAGCTTCATCTCTGTTCTTTTCAGCCGAAATTTTAATTATTCCATCATGAGGAGTAAATTTAAGAGCATTCGAAATCAGATTTCTCAGAACAGTTTTAAGTCCGTTTGGATCTGCAGTAATTTTAATATCAGTATTTTTCCTTTGGATCGTAATATTTTTCCTTTGTTGATGATCCAGAAGTAAAGCTATAGTTTCATCCAAACATTCATCTAAATTATTGATAGTATGTTTCATTTCCAGTTCACCTGTTTGACTTGCTGCCCAGTCCAGCAGGTTGGAAAAAAGTGTACTGGTTCTTTTAGTTGTATCAGCGATCATCTTGCTATATTCAATAACTTGATCCGTATTCCCCTTCTCGGCATTTTTCCTAATCATTTCACTAAGTCCTGAAATCCCCATAAAAGGAGATTGTAAATCATGAGCCAGAACAGAGAATAGTTTGTCTTTGGTTTTAACCAGTGAGCTTAATTCCTCTCTCTTATTAATTAATTCAGTGTTATTCTCACGTAGTTCGTTAATCAGTTTTTCTGTTTTTTGAGCAGCTTCTTCCAGCATTCGAAGTAAAAACAAAATTATGTACAGATATCCGATGAGAACCAAAAAGATTGTTGCAGAGGAGTTCAATAAAAAGGGGTTCTCGCTGACCAATAATATGACCCCAAACTGTACAAGGTAAAGAACAGCACTTATAATGAACATGTTCTTATGGATAGTTAAGCCTAAGAGTGGCATAATTACCCAAAAGAAGAGAGTGTTTCTGATGTAGAACGAAGAAAAATCAGCTTCAGATATTTGAAAGAAAGGAGCGACCAAAAGATTAACTAATAATATCAGCGCAAACAGAGAAAGGCTGAATTCAATTTTTGGCTTTTTTACTAAATGAAAGATCAAAGCCAAAGAAGTAAAAAAACTACAAGCTATATTCATCAACGCAAGCTCATACGAAACGGGAAACAGTAACGCGTCAGTTATATAACCTATTAAACCAATGAGCCCAATAACAGATACTATCCTAGGATCTTTTATTGAAAGTTTTGCCATTATCAGATTGCCTTAAGAAAGGCTTTAAGCACTTCTATGTTTAGAAACCTATTTATAATATATAAGATTATCGTAATTTCTATACTAAATTAAAAACTAGTCCGGTAAAATATCCAACACATCAAATAAATGAATGATTTGATGAGAATAGTGTTACTTAGTGAAAACACAATAGCTGAATGAATTTAAAAATAATTAGTAGTACCGATCGCCCGAACTCTTGGGCATTAAAAGTATCACATTATGTGTCAGGGCTTTATAAAACAAAAGATATAGAAGCTCAGGTAATAAGCTTAGAGGATTTCCCATTAGTTGATGTGATTGGAGGTAAATATGGAAAAGAAATCCCTGCCATAAATAAGTTCAGAGATCCCATCTTGAATGCTGATGCACTTATATTTGTAATTCCGGAATACAACGGAGGTTTTCCCGGAATCCTGAAAATGTTTATAGATTATCTGCCATTTCCAGGAGCATTCGAGAAAATGCCGATGGCATTTATCGGTGAAGCTTCCGGCGCATTTGGAGCGCTGAGATCTGTTGAGCAATTTCAGATGATTGCGAATTACAGAAATGCACTTCAGTTTCCCGAAAGAGTTTTTATACCCAGAGTATCCAAAGAATTTGATCCCGAGACAGGATTAAAAGATGACTTCAAGCAAAAACTTTTAAATTCTCAGACTGAGAACTTTATCAAGTTTGTTCGGGATAACTCTTAGTTAGATTTTAGCATGTAACCCACTCCGTGCAACGTAATTAAGTAGCGCGGGTCGTCAGGGTGGATTTCAATTTTTGCTCTTAACTTTGAAATATGAACATCTACAGTTCTTGTATTTGTGCTGTATTCATATCTCCATACTTTTTCGAGTAGTTCATCTCTGGAAACAGGATTATTGGCATGAGATAACAAATATCTGATCAGCTCTACTTCACGGGCAGTTAGTTCAACGGTTTTATTGCCAGGGTGTATAGCTTCGCTTTCGGCAAGATCCAGTTTAACTTCACCTAACTGAAGAATATCAACTTCTCCGGCATTGGAGTAGGTGCCGGCTCTTCTTAAACGTGCTTTAATTCTTGCGAGCAGCTCTTTAACCCCAAAAGGCTTTGTAAGATAGTCATCAGCTCCAAGCTCAAGTCCTTTAACTTTATCAGTTTCCTGATCTTTAGCAGTAAGCATAATGATCGGAAAGGTGTATTTGAGTTCACGTACATCTTTGCAAATATCATAGCCACTTTTTCCGGGCAACATAATATCCAGAATCATTAAGTCAGGATCATGCTCTTTAACCATTTCAACAGCACTTTCCCCATCTTCACTTACAAATACGGTAAATCCTTCACCTTCAAGCGTGTCTTGAAGTGTAAAAATTAGACTTGGTTCATCCTCTACAATTAGGATTTTAGAGCTCTTCTCTGCCATATCTTATTATTTGAAATTGTAAGTTTGGATTATACTACTTTTTTTTGAGTAGTTTTAGTGTCTTCTGTATTTAGTTTGGGAAAAGATAATGTAAATGTTGTTCCGGAGCCATAGTCACTGTCCACAGTTATATCCCCACCGTTTAGTAACATTAAATTTCGAACAATGCTCAATCCTAAACCATGTCCTTTGGTTTTAGCTACTAATGTTTCTTCAACCCTGTAGAACTTTTTAAAGATGTTTTTGAGTTCATTCTCTTTAATTCCCACCCCATAATCTCTTACTGAAAGTTTAATAAGGTTATCATCTTCAAAAAGCTTGATCTCAATTTTTTTAGTATCAGAACTATATTTTATTGCATTTTCGATAAGGTTTCCCAGAATAGTTTCAATATTATCACCATCTACCCAAACCTTAAAATCATCTTTATTTTCAACGCTATATTCTAAATCAAACTTTTTTTCAGCTATAAACTCTGAATTCTCTTCTAAGTAAGCGTCAACTAAATTTTTTAAATCTTGTTGTTTGGCATTTATTAGAGTTTCGCCGGCATCATATTTAGCAACATCCAGCAGCTTTTCAATCATTTTTCTCAAACGAATGGATTCATCATAAATATGAGCTCCATATTTTTTAAGACGTTCGGGTTCAGTTACTCTTCCATCAGAAATATTTTCTCCGGCAGCCTGCATTACAGCTAATGGAGTTTTAAGCTCATGGGTAACATTAGCAAGAAATCCTGCTTGTCTCATAGAGAGTTCTCGTTCTTTTTGGGCTGTATAAAACATGAAGAGTAAAGAACCAACTAAGAAGAGAACAGCAAACCCGAGAACAATAATATTTTTTCGAAAAGTATCTTGATAAGCTGATGTTATCGGAGGGTTAAGGAAAGCAACTTTTAAAATCCAGTCACTGAAAAACCTTGGAAAGCGAACTCTGTTATCAACAAGGTCAACACTAAAATCTACAGAAGAGTTATTTGAAGCTAAGACAACATCTTTGCGATGATCATGCAACCACACTATAGTGCCATCATTTTCTACTCCGCCAAAATATTGATAAATAAGAGGAGCAATAAGTTTTTCGACAATAGCCTCCTGATTTAGAATAAAAGTGAAGTAGCCTATTACTCTGTTTTCTGTCAAGTTGATCAAGCCGATATTCATACTTCTGTGAGCATCAAACTCGATCATGGATCGCCATCTCAGATCAAAGTTGTTGATCTGTATACGAGTTGCAGAACGTATAAGTCCCACCCCGTCGCAAACTAAGCTGCTGTAGTTCTGAGTGGTTTCCATTTTTCTGTCACTTTGATTGAAATAGTAAATGGAAGTTTCAGCTTCACAAGGATCTTTAGAGGCAGGAGTATAATAAATAGATGAAGTATAGGGGTTGTCTGCAAGATCAATAAAGATCTTTTCCAATGTTTTGGAGAATTTGCCTTCATCCTGTAGAGATTCTTCAGCTTTGTTATCTATATTTAAGAGCTTAGTGAAAGGTTGGTAAATTTCACTTTGTACTAAAGATGTTATTTCTTCGGCTTTTTTTAGCTGGCGTTCGCTTTCACTTTCTGTTACTCTTTCTCTTATATCATACAGACTAAATACATTCATGCCGGTTAGTGCTATAATTGCGACTAATCCTAGCATGAGCAATATCCAACGCAAAAGCCGGTTTCGGCCAATTTTTTTGGCTGTTATAAAATTCATGTGCCTAAAATAGCAGAATCTTTATTCCCGTCCATTTAATGGAAGTAAAAAAATGAATAAGAATAAAGAGAAGTAGAGAGTTAGAGCTTTTCGAAATTTTTCTCGAGAGATTCCTTTAATACATCAAATTCTATTGGTTTAACTAAGTAATCCAGATAGTTTGTTTCTTTGGCTCTTTCAACGTGGTAGGGATCTGAATTTCCGGTGATATAAATTACAGGCACGTCAGAAAATTTCCTGATTTCGAGCATAGCATCGATACCGTCCATTTCACCTTCCAGAGAAATATCCATTAAGATTAGATCAGGCTTTATTCGTTTCGCTATTTCAATGGCGGTTTTACCATATACTAATTCCCCTTCAGCACCATAGCCAAGTTTTTCTAAATAGCTTTCGTAAAGCAGATTAAGGATGAGATCGTCTTCAACGATCATAACCGTTTTCTGTTTTTTGTCCATATAATTAGCTCTTCTTAAATCAGCTTATATAATAAGAGGATTAATGGATAAAGAAAATTCTTATTACTAAAGATTTTTAGATTAAAAAAAATACAAAAACACTCTTTGTTAAGTCAATTTAAGGTTAAAACTAAATAAGTTGCCTCATTTAAGTTATTATAGTATTCTGTTTTGATTTTTAGTGATGTTTCAAAATGGCAGGGTATAGTGATTAGAAAAAAAAATGAAGGACATCGGACGTCTTTATAAAAAAAGGTCTGTCAGCAAACTCAATGTTGATAAGAAAGTGGTAAGTATTTTACTGGTATTTATTGTACTAGTGATATCGCTTCTTATTTCTATTGTTGTATCTACTAATTCACTATCAGCATTACGCGGTTTCGCTTCTTTCCAAACTAATTGGACAACCGTACGTAAAGATGTGACCTTTAATTTGGTTAACTATCTTCGCACTCAGGATCAGGATTATAAAACTCATGTGGATAGTTCTGTACTTCTTATCCAAGATATGGAGCAGATAAGGATCGAGTTGATGAATGATAATACTGACGGAGAATTGGTTACAAAGCTGCTGTTAAAGACGCACTCTGTACCGGCTGATATAGGAAAAATGATAACCACATTCGAAAATTTTCACGAATTCAGTGAATTCAAACATACAGTTGCATTATGGATCGAATCTGATTCATTGATCTATGAACTGGAAGATATTTCAAATAGAGTAGAGAATCTGATACAGGAGAATAATTTTACAGAGGCCAGACAGGTGGATCTGATTTCGAAAGTTATAGCACTGGATGATAAACTAACAGAAATGCAGTTTAAATTATCCAGATCTTTGGCCAGAGGAACAGATCTATTAAATTTGGTAATTATATGCGTAATTATCTCTCTGGTTGTAATAAGTATAGTAGTTGGGAGCGTATTCTCATTGAGATTTTTAAAGAGCATTAGAAAATGGAGCGAGGAAATAGAGCTTAGTGAGCAAAAGTACCGATCTCTGTTCGACCAAAATCCCAATGCGGTTTTTTCGGTTTCACCGGATGGAAAACTAATAAACGCAAACAGAGTACTTGAGCAACTGATCGGTTACTCTGCAGAAGAAATGAAAAATTCTACATTTCAGAGATTTGTAGATAAAACCCAGGTTGAAAAAGTACGAAATCATTTTCTTTTGGCTTTAAGAGGGAGATCACAGACTTACGAAACACAGATATTAAGAGAGGACGGAAGTTATATATCCGCTGAAGTTACGAACCTTCCTATTATTGTGGATGGTGAAATTACCGGTATTTATGGAGTGATAAACGACATCACACAAAGAAAAGAAGCGGAACAGAAAATTAAAGATCAGCTTGTAGAAAAAACCTATCTCTTATCAGAAGTACATGATCGTGTAAAGAATAACTTGGCTTTGGTTTCTACTTTGGTGCAGTTACAACAGAATGAGATTGAAAAACAGGACCGGAGTGAAAGTTTTGTAAATACTGTTTCCAGAATAAGGTCGATGGCATTGGTGCACGAACGGTTATACCAAAATGAAACGTTTTCCAGCATCAGAATGGATGAATATATAAATGATCTTATCGAGAACATTCAACTTAAAGGCTATCAAAAAATTAAGAAACCGAGACTGGAGCTGGAAACAACTCCGGTTAGTCTCAGTATTGAACAAGCCATCCCAACCGGATTACTTTTGAATGAGGTATTGGTAAATGCTTTTAAGTACGGTTCTGATCCTTTGGATCCGGTGATCAAGGTAAATATGTCATCACTTGATGGTGAAGTGATGATCAAAGTAGCTGATAACGGTCCGGGGCTTCCAAATAACTTTGAGTTGGAAAAACCGGAAACATTGGGCTTCCGATTGGTTTCGGTGCTGTTAAAGCAGTTAAAAGCCAGCTTTGTTATTAACAATGATAATGGAGCGTCTTTTACGTTCAGATATAAGATCGAAAAGCCGGTGACTTCCAAAAGAGCGATGAAGCGTCGGCTTGTGAATTAGTTTTAGAATGGAAGTCACATACTTACTTTGTAGATGCTTTAGAGTTTAAAACCCCCAAAGCTCTCTTAAGTCTCTGACTTAAAGAGCAGAAGTACAGCAAGTTTGCAACTTGCATTACGGACAATGCTTTTTAAATTATGGGATGCCTTTCAGGTCAAATTTTTGAAGCAGAGCTTCTGGTGGTTATTCCGTAGAGGAGATACGGAATGAGGAAAATGAAATACTTAGAATTTATAAAATTGTAAAAATGGAAAGCTACCCTATATTTAACTTAATGAATGATGGAAAATTACTAATATTAATATTTATAGCTCTAAATTTAGGGACTATTTTTATTAAAAATAGAGGTAAATTTATTGTTTCAAACATAACTATTAATATACTTTTTATTTTTTTGATTGTAGGAATGACTTTGACTCAAAGATTCCAAGTTTTTATTGATATTGAGGCAGTTGAACAAGCTTTTGTTTTCCCTTATTTGGTAGACATATTGTATTATAACTCAAATAAATTCATTCTAATAGGGTTATTTCTACTAATTAATCTAATAATTACGTATAAAAAGCTAATATATAGCAAAACTAAAGACGATAACTCTATCAATTTAGTTAACCAAAAAAATTAATTCTAATCTTGTTAAGAGAGACGGAGCTACGGAACGAGGAACAGTTAATTGAAGAAAGAAGAACAAAATGAATAAATCTGACAAAAAAGTAATTTGGTTACTTTATATAACTTTCTTTCTGTTTACGACATCTGGTTGTAGTCAAGATAAAGTAAATCCAATATTTTTAGATTCGATTCTATATATAGAAGGAAAAGAGTTGAGCGCTGGGAGTTTTGGAGATGTAGTAATGTTAGACCCCATTACTAAACAAAAGGTCAAAATCACGAATGATTTTCATTATGATAGTTCGCCTTTTTTCAATTTTTCATCTGATGAGATTATTTTTTTATCAAAAAGAAGAAAAAATGATCGTAATCATGGATTAGGAAAAGATGATGATGTGTATAGTTATGAGCTTGAATCAAAAAGGATAACTAAGATTCCTTTTGAAAGTAATGCTATTACTGATTTATTTTATGTAAGTAAATATAATGAAGAGATAATTATTAACGAGTATACCTTAAAGGGTGGGCATTTACTTTGGTTAGATGGATCGGGAGAAATTTTAAGAAAAGATAGGTTATTCCCATATCGCGATACCTCGAAAGATAAGTTTTTTTTTGATGAACGTGAAGAGTTTTTCATAGCCCAATTTTTTGACGAAAGTAAAGAGCTGTGGCACAATACTATTAAACTATATGAGCTGAATAACCTAGACAAAGCCGATGAAATACTCGATGAATTTATCGATGAAGATTTAGGTAAGCTATCTGAAGTGAATTGCTATTCTGGATCCTTTGTATCAAGTGAAGAATTCATTTTTTCTTGTAATGTTAGGAATCTGTCAAAGAGTTTTAAATATAACTTCAAAAAAAATACCTTAGAGACTATGTTCAAGTCAACAACTCAAAGAATTATAAATCCCCAAAAAGGTACCTCTAGTGATTATATTTATTTCATAGGAATAGATTTCGAATCGAAGGACGAAGAAATTTGGTTATTTGACACTCTTAAAAACAAAAGCTTTAGAATAACATCTTCAAATACAGATAAAAAAGACCTTAGAGTCTATTAAAAGAAAAGTAAATATTCATATACTTTTTAGTCCCCAAAGCTCTCTTTAACTCGTTCCGTAGCTCTGCTACGGAATGCTAATGTGGAGCTCGGCTCCCCATTACTTTATCTATCAAACACTCGAATAGGAACAAGCCCGTCTAATCCTTCATAATTACGTGCAGAAGAATATCTCCATTCAATCTCTCTGTTCACAAAACCGGCTTTCACAGGGTTGTAATGGATATAAGATATTTTCTGGATCATCATTTCAGTAGTTCTTATTTGTTTAGGATGAAAGCTTTCCTGCCAAACTTTATACACTGAGTTTTCTTTACTAACTCCATTTTTAAGTCTTTTCAAATAGTATGTTCTATTCGTCTCTTTCAGGTAATCAATAATAGTTCTTGCAGTATATGATTTAAATTTTCGGAGTTTATCAGAAAGGTTGTTTCCTTCCATTATACAATGAAGGTGATCGTGCATAAACACGTAGGCATATAGTGTTATTAATCTTTCTTCCTGCAAAAATCGCAAGGAATTAAGAACTATTTTAGCTACTTCTTGATCTGCAAATAATGAAAGCTGATCATTAAATGTGCTTGTTATGAAGTATGGATAATGCTCTTCGTAGATTTTGTATCTGCTTCTTCCCATGTAGGGTAAGACCATTTGAGAAGTAATTCCTTACAAAATATTTTTGAAGCAGAGCTTCTGGTGGTCATTCCGCAGCGGAGCTACGGAACGAGGAAAACGGGCATTCACCAAAGGTAAGAACGAAGGTGACACCAAAGAAATTGAAGAATGGGCTCAAAAATACATGCAAGATTGGCTCGATGATTTAAAACAGGATAAGCACAAAAAAAGTGATTGGCTTTGGCAATCTCAGCACAAAGGAAACAGCGTTTGTACCAGGCAACATATATACGTTAGGTTTAAAGAAATTTGTACATCAAACGGTATATATGGAAATACAGGATTGCATTCAATGCGAAAAACATTTACCAATAAATTAAGGCTCTATTTTGAGCGTAAAGTAAAAGATTCAGACATCCCATTTAACCCGGCAGAAGAGCTGCAAAAAGAAGGTCGCTGGAAAAGCCCGGAAGCAATGGAAAAATATTTATCATTCAGAAAAATAGACTTCGAAGAAACCGTATTCAATTATGAAGATTAAAAAACGATCCAAAAAAGACATCAACGATTTATATCAAAAAATTAAATCACAACGCAAAGAAGCCGGAGAAAAATTCAACCAGGATGATTTTATGGCACTATTTGGATATAAATCCGGTGGCCGGTTATTCAGGCTCTGGAAAGAAGGTAAACGCAATCCATCGGATCAATGCCTCATACTAATGGAAATTATTGAAGGCAATAAAGAAGTTATTCAACGCCTTCAGCTTCTAAAGCCTCAATAAACTCCTTAAACCCCTGGAATGCTGCTATATCAGCCGGCTCTAAAGGCTGACTGATCTTAGGCGCTAAAATTACATCTTCAAATTTATGATCAGAATTAAAAATTTCCCAGTACTCCTTTTGCGACATTGGGCTCACACAAAAAAGTTCCAATTCAAAAACCTTACCGGTTTCCGGGTGCTTAATAGAAATCGTAACAGCTTGATATAAATTCATAATCAAAAGATAAACAATTTCAAAAAACTAAAATAAACACTACATTCAACCGCGACCAATATCGCGACCAAAACAAAAACAGCCTTCCGTAAGTAATTGAATAAATTAATTTTACGAAAGGCTGAAAGTACCCGAGGCCGGACTCGAACCGGCACTCCAATTTAATTAGAATTGGATTTTAAGTTTTCAACTGGTTGCTTTTCTTATCATTTCAAAAGACTTCATAAGGAACTTAAGTGCATTATTTTATTATACTTAAATAATGCGTAAATTTTCAGGGAATTCATAGGCATTACATCAAAGTGTGTCCCCATGTTGTCCCCAGACTAAAAAAGTTCATTATGCCAACTAGAAAACTGACCGACTCATTTATAAGAAATTTTAAAAATCCAGATAGAAGGATTGAAATCTATGATACCTTGATAACAGGTCTCGCAATTAGAATTACAGAATCCGGAAATAAATCATTTGTATATAGGTATAGATTAGCAAGTAATGTTAAAAGATTTACAATTGGTCAATTTCCAAAAATAAACTTATCAGGCGCAAGAGAGGAGGCTAAAGAGCTATCCTATAAAATTACTAAAGGAGTTGATCCAACAATAGAGGTCAAAAATAGAATCAGAGAAAGCGAATATACAATTTCTGACCTAGCTGAATACTTCAAAAAGAGATACCTACCATTAAAGAAAAAATCGACTCAGAGAACATATATATGTCGAATTGACTCATCAATTATTCCAAAATTGGGTCAGATACCTTTGAAGTCTTTGTCTAAGGCACATATAATTGAATTTTTAGAGAAAATTGCATTTGATGATGGTCAATTAATTAATTCAAATCGGACTAGAGCTGTATTATCAAGCATGCTATCATTTGCTGTGCAAAAAGATCTAATAGACTATAACCCAGTTAAGTCGATTAAGAAATTGGCAAGAGAAAGATCCAGAGATAGAATTTATAGCGATAATGAGATCAGAATTTTATGGGGTGTGTTTGAAACTCAACGAGAACCAGTTCAGTCTTTACTGAAAATGCTGCTACTGAATGGTCAGAGATTAACTGAAACTAGAATTATGAGATGGGATCAAATCAACAATAATATATGGACCATATCTAAAGAGAGTACGAAAAATTCACACACTCATATGATTCCACTATCTGACCTATCCTTAGAGACTTTAGAGTCATTGAAAGAGTACTCTGGTAAATCAGATTTTGTATTTCTAGCTCCTAGAAAAAGAGACCGGCCAATCCCTTCTGTGACGACAGTTCCTGAAAGAATTAGGGAAATTTCTGGAGTAGCAGATTTTAGATTTCATGACCTTAGAAGGACTGTAGGAACTAACATATCAAGGTTCAATTTTTCAAGAGTAGTAGCAGGAAAAGTATTAAACCATCAACAACTTGCCGGTGATAGTCAAGTTACTGCTATTTATGATAGATACAATTACATGGAAGAAAAGAGAGATGCGCTCCAATGTTGGGCTGATCATTTAAAAACTTTAATTGGGTGACGTAAACTGTCACTGGGGTGCTTTATAATTGTAGAGAAATCAGATCATTATGAAAGAAATAGAAATAATTAGAGAATTAGAAAATCGCTTTGGTGCAATAGCTGAAGAATATAACATTAGTGAAGAAGATGAAGATTATTTGGAAACCCGTCATCAGATTTACGAAAACTATTGTTGGGATTTTAATGCATTTGTCAAACATTATCAGTTAATTAAAAGATATGGAGTAGATGAAAAGTGTTTGGAAACCTTAGCATGGAAAATCGAACATATGCTCGCCGTTAGTGAAGTTTTTCAATTAAGAGAAACTAAATTTTATGAACTTTTCGGGGTTGAAGTATCAATTAAAAATGCAATTACACAACGTATAGACGGGGAACAGAATGAATAATATTTATATGCCTACTCAAGATCCAGAAGACTGGAAAGCTTTTTTAGCCAAACCAGATTTACACTGGAAATCAAGACACTCTGCTATGGAATTGGCTTATTGTTGGGAGAGAAGTAAAGGTTATCCTAATTCTATCAAAAGAGTTTTAAAGGAAAGTGGAGATAAGGATTTAATAGAGCAGGAGGTTCTATTTGCAATACCAGAGTATAAGGTTTCATTACCTGGAGGAAGTAGGGCTTCACAGAATGATTTATTTGTGATGTCTAGGTCAGGTGCTGGTAAACTTTGGGTAACCATGGTGGAGGGCAAAGCAGCGGAATCTTTTGGACCTACTATTGGTGAATGGCTTAAAGATGCTTCAAAAGGAAAGAAAGAAAGATTACAGTTTTTGTGCAATGAGTTAGATATTGGTGTAGATATACCTCATGAACTGAGATATCAACTTTTTCATCGTGCTGTATCTGCAATTTTGACTGCTAAAAAACTAAACACATCGAATGCTATGATGATCATACATTCTTTTAGTGAAAAGATGGATGGACTAGCTGATTATATCAACTTTTTAGAATTAATTGGATTAAAAGGTGGTGAGAATCAGATTGTAAAAACTAAGTGCAAGGACATTGATCTAAGCCTTGGTTGGGTAACTGAAGGTAAATTTCATGCACCTTGAAATATTTAACCAAATCAAAATTTACTCATTGTTTGGAGTGCCCAACCAAACTCTACTACAAAAGCCATGAGGATGAGTACGTCACTTCCCAAGACGAAAACGATTTTCTAAAAGCTTTGGCGGAAGGGGGTATTCAGGTCGGGGAGCTGTCGAAATTATACTATCCGGGTGGATTTGAAATTTCATATGCACGGGATAAATCTGTTTCTTTAAATCAGACCAAAGAGCTGCTGAAACAGGATGAGGTTATTATTTATGAGGCTGCTATACAACATGAATTAACTTATGCTCTAGTTGATATACTCGTCAAAAAGGGCAAAGAGATTAAACTTATTGAGGTAAAGTCAAAGTCTTGGGAGAAGGGCGAAAGTTTTTATCGAAGAGACGGCCTACTTTATCCAAAGTGGCATAAATATTTATATGATGTAGCTTTTCAATCATGGGTGATGCAAAAAGCCAATCCTGAATTTACTGTGCGTCCCCATCTAATGCTTATTGATAAGGGAGTTCCAGCCAGTGTGGAAGGACTCCATCAGTATTTTAAGATTGTAGAAAATGAAGAAGGTCGAAGTGAAGTCAGGCTAACAGAAAACCGATCGAATATAGAGTTGGGTGATTCTATAATGACCACCATAGATGTTTCAGCTGAGATTGAACTTATTTTTAATGGAGGAGCTCGTGAACCGCAAAGCAAACTAGAAGCTCATGGGTTTGATCAGTGGATCGAGGGATTATGTGAGCTTATTAGAAAAGACGGAAAATACCCAGTTACTATAGGTTCAAAATGTAGGAATTGCGAGCACCGTGTAAAAACCAACAAACTAAATGGTAAGAAAGCAGGCTTTAATGAATGCTGGAAAGAATATCTGAACTGGAGTGAAATAGAACTAGATAAACCGCACGCCTTTGATGTATGGTACGCTGCTTCAAAAAAGTATATTGATGACGAGATCTATCTCATGGAGGAAATCACTCCAGATTATCTGGATGTGAATGAAGACATTTTATACAATCAGCCTATTTGGAATAGTGGAAGAGCACAAAGGCAATTGGCTCAAGTCATGAAAATGACTGGGCGACATGAAGATAGTGAGGTGGTTTTACCCGGACTTTTTCAAGAAATGGATAGATGGAATTACCCTCTGCATTTTATTGATTTCGAAGGCATTGCCCCAGCAATCCCATTTCACAAAGGATGCTATCCCTACAAGAAGATTCCGTTTCAGTTTTCTATGCATAACGTTTATAAAGATGGAAGAGTAGAACATGCAGCTGAATGGGTGGATAAAAGAAAGGGAATCTATCCAGGTTTTGACTTTGTGCGGGAACTCAAAAAAGTATTGGAGAAGGATGAAGGTAGTGTATTCATGTACCATCACTATGAAAAAACAACACTCAATGATGTGAAAAAGCACCTATTGGAATCTAATGAGAAAGACCGTGAAGAATTGATTTCTTGGATTGACACCTTAGTATTAGAAGATTCCCCAAGGTATTTAATAGATCAGCAGCGTTTAATTTTAAAATATTATTACTCAATCGCTATGGGTGGCTCCAACAGTATTAAAGATGTGTTGCCAGCTGTGTTAAAAGAAGGTGAAGTGTTAAGAGCTATTTATTCAAAACCCTACTCTGGTTTAAGTTTAAGAGAAAAAGTGCTTTACCAAACTGATGAAAATGGAAAAGTAATTAACCCATACAAACTGCTTGATCCGGTTGGCTATGATATTCCTAATGAAGCTGATAATATAGAAATTGAATTGGACTCAGGAGAAAAGATATCTGAAGGAGGTACTGCTATGATGGCATGGGCTAGGATGCAGTTTGATGATGTTCCAGAAGAAGAGCGTGAAAAAGTATTTAAAGCTTTGTTGCGCTATTGTGAATTAGATACTTTGGCAATGGTTATGATTTATCAGCATTGGAAATCATATAATGAAAGTGGTTGATTTTTTTACGATAATCAAATACATACAAATTTATTTTATAAAAATTATTTAATGAGCACAAACTTTTTTACGAATCAAGGCGGGAACAGCCTTCTTAAAAAATTTAACGGGGTATTTGAAAAATTTACGAATTTGTATGCCTTTCATGCAGTAGTTGGGTACTTCAGAGCTTCGGGTTATTTTGCTATTCGAGAACATTTGATGGAGCTGGATGACGTTAAGATTCTGGTCGGCATCAATGTAGATCATTTGATTGCAGACGCTAAACGGCGAGGACTATTATTTAAAGGAAACCCAAAGAAAACACGGGAAGAGTTTATAAAGTGGATGCAGGAAGACATTCAGCAGGCAAAATACTCCAGAGAAGTAGAAGAAGGTATTTTGCAGTTCATGCAGGATGTGATGGACGGTAAAATCGAAATTCGCGCGCACCAGAGTAAAAACCTTCATGCAAAGATCTACATTTTCTTGCCTGAGAATTTTGATCAGGATACAGACGGGAGGGTAATCACCGGATCTTCGAATCTCACTTCAGCCGGATTAGGTGGAGATGATGACGAGGGAAATTATGAGTTTAACGTCCAGTTAAAGCGTTACGATGATGTATCCTTTGCTGAAAGCGAGTTTCAGAAGCTTTGGGCTGAAGGAGAAGAAATTCTTCCTGAAGATGTACAGAACGCAACCAAGAAAACCCATTTGGAGAAAGAATTTACACCGTTTGAGCTCTACATTAAATTTCTTATCGAATACTTTGGTCGAAATATTGATTACGATCCAGAGACGGTTGGTGATGTGCCAAAACAATTCAAGAAACTATCCTATCAGGTAGATGCGGTGAACCAAGGTTTTGAGATGCTTATGGATTACAATGGGTTTTTTCTGGCCGATGTAGTTGGTACAGGAAAAACAGTTGTGACTACCATGCTTGCAAAACGGTTTATTATTGCGAATGGTAGTGGAAATACAAAGATACTAGTGATCTATCCACCAGCTTTAGAAAAAAATTGGAAGCATACCTTTAGGCTTTTTGGTATTGACAAGTATGCTAAGTTTATCACAAATGGAAGTCTGCATAAGGTCATCAATGATGATCTAGATTATTGGGCAAAGGAGGAATATGATCTGGTTATTGTTGATGAGGCTCATAAATTCAGAAACCGTACCGCTAATTCATTTGATCAGCTTCAAATAATTTGTAAATCAGGTCGGTTAAATAATGGACTTATAGATAGCGACGAAAAGAAGGTAATACTCGTTTCTGCTACTCCATTGAATAATCGACCGGGTGATATTTATAACATGTTACAGTTGTTTCAGGATGCTCGCCGTTCTAAACTTCCGATCAAAAATTTGACGACATTTTTCTATCCATATATTAAACGCTATAAAGAATTGATGAGATTGCCGGAGCCTGATCTCGAAGAAATTCGGCAGATGTATAAAGAGATTCGGGAACAAGTACTTAAACCTATTACTATTCGTCGTACTCGCAAAGACCTTGAGAACGTAAATCAGTACAAAGAAGATATATGGGAACAAGGGATTACCTTTCCTGATATTGAACCCCCAATCAAAAGAGAGTATGAAATGAGCGATAAGCTCCGTAAGCTCTTTTTTGAGACTCTAGATTCCATCCTTGATGAAAAGAAAATTGATTACTACAGATATCGGGCAATTAGTTATTTAAAAGATGAGATTAAAGCTGAGCATTACGAGATAGCGGATTTAACTTCAGCTCAGCTTGCAAAAATGATGTCTACATTATTAGTTAAAAGATTAGAGAGTAGTTTTCAAGCATTTAAAGATTCTCTGTTCAAATTAAGGGATTCAACAGAAAACATGATCCGTACTTTTGAAGATGGGAAAATATTTATTGCTCCTGATTTAGATGTGAATCAATTAATGGATGAGGGTTTTTCGGATGATGAAATTGAGATGAAAATCCTCAAAATTTCTGATGATAAGCCGGGCAATAAAACTTTTGATAGTGATGACTTTAAACCAGGATTTCTTGAGGGTTTAAAGAAAGATCTTGAGGCACTAAATTATTTAACGAGACACTGGTCAGCCGTTAAAGAAGACCCTAAGCTAGACAAGTTTTTGGAGATGTTAGAAGGTGAACTATTCGATCGTAGTATTAACCCCAGTGGGAAACTTGTTATTTTTTCAGAGGCTACTTCAACTACGGATTATTTATACAAAGAGTTGAAAAAGAACGGCTATGAGAAAGTCTTGAATATTAGTTCAGATAACCGGAACAAAAAGTTTGAGACTATTTTAGCTAATTTTGATGCTAATTATGATAAAGAACAGAAAAATGAGTATAACATCATTATTACGACAGAAGTATTAGCCGAAGGGGTAAATCTTCATCGGGCTAATGTGGTTGTGAATTATGATACACCTTGGAATGCCACAAAACTCATGCAACGAATTGGTCGGGTAAATCGAATTGGCACCAAAGCTGATCGGATATACAACTTCAATTTTTATCCTTCACAAGAAGGGGATGCTATTATTTCTTTAAAGAAAAAAGCACTGGTTAAACTCCAAAGTTTTCATTCAGCTTATGGAGAGGATTCACAAATTTATTCTCTAGATGAGATTATTGAGCAGTTTGAATTATATGAACATGGAATTGAGGAAGAAGAGGATCTTCGTCTTAAATACCTAGAATTTGTTCGGAACTTTAAAGAGAATCACCCGGAAGACTTCAGGAGAATTCGAAGATTACCTTTAAAGGCAAGAGCTGGTAGAAACGAGAAAGACGATTTTAAAAATGGTTCTGTATGTTTTTTACGAACCGATGATCGAAAAGAACTATATCAAATATCTGAAGACGGTGAAATAAAAGGTTTGAATTTTGATGATGCCGTATCGCATTTTGAGGCTAAAGAATCTGAAAAGTCTATCGAATTACCCGAGTGGCATTATGAGCAAGTGCGATCTGCAACAAAGCAATATGCTAAGGATATAATTGCTGAACAGCCAGAAGGTAGCCTGACTGATCGTAAAGATGCACGTTTAAACCAGGCTATTAAATTTATGGATGATTTAAAGCGTATCGTAGATTCTGATCAATTAGACCATGCCCACGAACGTCTTACCAATTTGATGGAAACCGGAACCTATGCCAATTTGCTTACGGAAGTGATGCGTATTGTGAAGAAGAAAAAGAAACTTAAGCCCGCTGAACTGGAAAAACGGTTCATTAAATTGGCCAACAAATACACCAGCCGGATTTCAAAAGAAGACAAACAGGAAAATGAAGAAGAATTCCTGAACATCGATCCTGAAATTATAATCTCTGAGAGTTTCATTTAAAATGGAAAAAACTACTTTAGAGCAACACCTATCATCTGCTTATAATCGCACAAACTGGATTGAAATACTGGATCAAGTATTTAAGACCGGTAAAGTATTTCAAAACCCACAAAAAATAGATTTACCTCAGGCAGAGAAATGGAAATCAGCGTATCAGCTTGGTGAATTTAGAACGAATGATGAGTTTAAAATTTCAGTCTTCGAAATTGAAGTAGCAAATAATATTCAGCTTGATCGGAATCGTGTGAGTTTGCGGAATCTGTTAAGTAGCTACTACTCTCAGGTAGATGGTATTTTTGCAGTGTTTAAGCAAAATAATCGCTGGCGTTTCTCTTTCATTTCGAAAAGGGATAGTTATGATCTTGAAGAAGATAACTGGATTAATATTGAGACTGACACTAAAAGATATACATATGTTTTAGGGCAAGATGAAGTGGTAAAAACCCCCACGAATCGCTTTTATAAACTTGTTGATAAAGATCGAGTTGAGTTTTTGGATATTGAAGAGGCTTTTTCAGTTGAGGCCCTGAATAGAGAGTTTTTTAAGAGGTATAAGGAGCATTATAATCGGTTTTGGAAGTATTTGGCTAATGAGGAAAGTGGATACAGAGATGAATTAATAGATTATTCAAAAAGCAGCGAAGCTGACAAAACAAAGCCAATACGAGATTTTGTTAAAAAACTTATGGGTCGAATTGTATTCCTACATTTCTTGCAGAAGAAAGGGTGGATGGGATGTTCTGGGGATACTAATGAATGGAAGGATGGCGAAAAAAAGTTCATGCAGCTTCTATTCGAGAATTTTGAGTCTAAAGAAAAATTTTATAGTAAATGTTTAGTCCTACTCTTTTTTGGTACACTAAACACAAAACGAGAGGGAGATTATTTTAAAGTAGACGGGTTAAATGGAAAATTAAATGGTTCCAGAATTCCATATCTCAATGGTGGATTATTCGATCCCGACAAAAATGAAGCAACCCAGCACATTGATTTTCCGGTAGAGTTTTTTAGTGGACTTCTGGACTTTTTTCAACAGTATAATTTTACTATCGATGAGAATAGCCCCGAAGATCAGGAAGTTGGTATTGACCCGGAAATGCTGGGACATATTTTCGAAAATCTTTTAGAGGAAAACCGAGAAAAGGGCGCTTTTTATACACCCAAGGAAATAGTTCAGTACATGTGTAAAGAAAGCCTTATTGAATACCTTGAAAACAGTTTTGATGACCACAATGAGATAGAACTTTTTATAAAGAAACACCAGGTTTCTGATAATTTGAGGGATTCAAAAAAAGCAGAATTGTTAAATCAGAAGCTGGATGCAATAAAGGTCTGTGACCCGGCTATTGGATCGGGGGCCTTTCCAATTGGAATGTTACAGGAGATATATAAAGCCAAGCGGTTTATCTATCCACACCTAAATTCAAATGAGGCTTTTGACCCAGCTGCTGTAAAGAAGAATATTATTCAGAATTCTATCTATGGAGTAGATATTGAAAAAGGAGCCGTGGATATCGCACAGCTTCGATTTTGGCTGTCGTTGGTAGTAGATGAGGTAAAGCCCGAACCTCTACCTAACTTGGATTACAAAATCATGCAAGGGGACAGTCTGCTTGAACAGTATGAAGGCATTGATTTGGGTAGAATTGCTTTTATGGATGAACCTCAGGTTACTATGATCAGTGATCTTTTTGCTGGAACGGCTGAAGAACCAAAAACTGATTATGAAATATCAGAAAAAGATCGAAACAGTATAAAAAATCTTGTAGCGTTATATTTCGAAGAAGAGGACAAGATGGCGAAGACCAATATTCATAAGCGAATTGATGAATTGGTTATAGAGCATATTGATAAATCACTTGAGTTCTTTGAAAATAAATTATTAATCCAAATAGCAGATCAGGAAAAAAAGCTTGAGAATAAACTCAGTAATTTAACCACTAAGAAAAAAAATGAATACAGAGAGAAGAGTAAAGAGCTAAAAGAGATCAAAAAGTTGGAAAAGCGCAGGGCAAGTATTTCTGATTCCCGAAAACGTTTATTGAAGTTTGAGGAGACCGACGAACGACCTTATTTTCTATGGCACTTGTACTTTATGGATGTATTTGAAGAAGGTGGTTTTGATGTGATGATCGGTAACCCTCCATATATCCAGTTGCAAAGTGAAAGTATCCGAAAACAAGTTAATAATTATGCTAAAGTAGGTTTCGATACTTTCCGCCGAACCGGTGACATTTATTGCCTGTTCTATGAGCAGGGTTATAACCTTTTAAAGAAAAAAGGAGTGCTTACGTACATCACATCGAATAAATGGATGCGCGGTGGATACGGCAAAGACCTCAGAGATTATTTTACCTCCGTGAATACCAAGAAAATTATAAACCTTGGCCCAAGTGTATTTTATAGTGCCACAGTTGATACTAATATTTATATAGGGAAGAAAGAACCATTCAAAAATGATGTGCGTGGTTTTATCATAAACAAACGAGACGGAATTAAAAGATTAAAAGATGATCAGTTAATCCCCCTTCCGGATGTAAGTACAGATGCTTGGGTGGTATTGGATAAAGAAGAGCTGGTAATTAATGAAATTTTTGAAGAAGTAGGTACGCCGTTAGAAGAGTGGGACTTGAAGATAAATTTTGGTATTAAAACAGGATACAATACAGCATTTATCATAGACCAAAAGAAACGAGATGAGTTAATAGAAAAAGATCCTAAATCAGC
>Ga0207884_1000310_pt1 | contig 34421 bp, 28 predicted proteins | sample MalvirmetaMSP144_FD_184236 | JGI IMG/M metagenome (GOLD analysis project Ga0207884, IMG submission 184236) | Marine viral communities from the Deep Pacific Ocean - MSP-144 (SPAdes) | ecosystem: Environmental > Aquatic > Marine > Oceanic | place: Pacific Ocean | collected 2011-07-08 | reverse complement strand
TCTGCCCAGCCGTTGAGTCTGGCCATAACCGTTTCTGTATCTGAAAGCCCAGGGAGGCTGACATGAAAGTCGCAGACGTTTTCCACGTCAAGAATCCGGAAGTCAGGGCACTGCACCTGACCTGGATCGCATTCTTTATCACGTTCTACGTGTGGTTCAACATGGCGCCGCTGGCATCGAGCATGCTCAAAAGCGTCGACTGGCTGACCGCCGATGACCTACGCCTGTTTGCCATCTGCAACGTGGCATTAACCATTCCGGCCCGGATAATCGTGGGCATGGCCCTGGACCGTTTTGGTCCACGGCGTGTGTTTTCCGTTCTGATGGTGCTGATGTCCATCCCGGCCCTGGTGTTTGCGTTTGGTAACACCATGACTCAGCTCCTGGTCAGCCGTCTGGTGCTCAGCTCCATTGGTGCCAGCTTCGTGGTGGGTATCCACATGACTGCCATGTGGTTCAAGCCGAAAGACATCGGCTTTGCCGAGGGCTTTTATGCCGGTTGGGGCAACTTTGGCTCCGCCGCGGCGGCCATAACACTGCCAACCATCGCGCTGCACATGTATGGCGGTGAAGACGGCTGGCGCTGGGCCATCGCCCAGAGCGCGATCGTGATGGCGGCCTATGGTGTCTACTACTGGTTTGCGATTACCGACGGCCCGGCAGGCACCGTCCACCGCAAGCCCCGCAAGGCCGTGGCGCTGGAAGTCAGCAGCTGGGTCGACATGATCAAGCTGATCCTCTGGACCATCCCGCTGGTGGGCGTTCTGGCCATTCTGGTATGGCGCATCGAGAACATGGGCTATCTGAGTGCCACCGGCGCCTTCATCTGCTACGCCGTGATTGTCGCAATCGTGTGTTACCAGATTATCCAGATTCTCAGGGTAAACGTTCCCTTGCTGAAACAGGGCGTGCCGGAAGACGACAAGTACCCGTTTAACAGCGTGGCCGCGTTGAACAGCACGTACTTCGCCAACTTCGGCGCCGAGCTTGCCGTGGTCTCCATGCTGCCGATGTTCTTCGAGGAAACCTGGAGCCTGAGTGCGACCGCCGCCGGCCTTATTGCTGCTTCTTTCGCCTTCGTGAACCTGGTGGCGCGCCCGATGGGTGGCCTGGTTTCAGACCGTATGGGTAACCGCCGGTTCGTGATGCTCAGCTACATGTTCGGCATCTCCGTCGGCTTCGCGCTCATGGGTCTGATGAACTCCAACTGGCCGCTGATTATCGCCGTGGGCATTACCGTATTCACCTCCTTCTTCGTACAGGGTGCCGAGGGCGCAACCTTTGGTATTATTCCCTCTATCAAGCGGCGCCTGACAGGCCAGATTTCAGGCATGGCCGGGGCTTATGGCAATGTGGGCGCGGTTGTGTACCTCACCATCTTCACCTTCGTAACCCCGACTCAATTCTTCTACATCATTGCCGGTGGCGCGTTCATCAGCTGGCTGCTGTGCATCATGTGGCTGAAAGAGCCGGAATCCGGGTTTGCCGACGAGTATCAGGTGTCTTCTGTGGATCTCCAGATCGAAGAGGAAGAGCGGCGTCGACAGGCTGCGGCTACCAGCTAACCCTGCACTATTGAAGAAAAGGCCGCCGAGGCACTGCCCGGCGGCCTTTTTTAGTTGGAAGGGGAGTCTTTCGGGGATCACTGTTGGTCTTCACGCGGCTCGGGCGCAGGTCTTGTTGCAAATCGGATCTGACGGGAAACTGGATCTGGTGCTCACCTCAAGTCAGAAATGATCGTATCCGAATTTCATGTATGTGATTCCAGGACTCAGTACCAACCGCCAGGCCAGTTCGATATCGTCGCTGCACTCCCGATCATAGGCCCATACGGTGTCCGTCAGGCATTCGAGCCAGAGGTCGTATAGGTAGGGCTTGATATTCAGATGGCGGGCGCTGTGCAGGCAGGCAATTCGATGGAGGACATTGTCAACGTTGCCGCTGGCGTAAAAGGCCACGAGGCTGAAAAAGGATTTCTTCAGCATGCTTCGCTGAACCGCCATATCCGTGTTGCGAAACAGTACCCGGACCTCAGGTGAAGACATCAGGAACCGGCGATAGAAGGCTTCAAAGAAGTCAGGTAGCTCAGGTGGACTCTTGAGGACGCGCTCGTAGCTTGCGTCGAACAGCTCTTCGAAGGACATGGCAGGCTCCCTGGTTCTGTCGGGATTAAATCCAATATTCTGAATCTAGCATTTGCCGGCGTTTGCGTCATTTCGTCCGGTCGAGGCAGTCGAGGCGGGAGCCTTCAGTAGAGAGCAGGCATAAAAAACCGGCGTCCTTAACGGACGCCGGCTGTTTTTAGGAGCGTGGTATCAGGGATTCTTGATGTACGCGCCCTTGCGCAGGTAGAACCACCAGTTAACCACCAGGCAGAGGGCGTAGAACACCGCAAATCCGTACATGGCCACTTCCGGGGTGCCGGCCTGGATTTCCTGGCCCATGACCCGGGGAGCGATGAACGCGCCGTAGGCGGCAACCGCGGAGGTCCAGCCCAGAACCGGACCTTTCTGCTGCTGGTTGAAGATGAAGCCGATGCTGCGGAAGGTGGAACCGTTGCCGATGCCACTGGCCGCAAACATGATGATGAACAGTATCAGGAACGGCGCAAAGTAGGCGTTCGGATCGGTGGAGTTGTAGGCCAGCATCATTACATAGCCGGTCGCCACAGAGGCTGCGACCATCACAACCGAGATGATCTGGGTAACGATGGAGCCGCCCACCTTGTCGGAAATCCAGCCGCCTACAGGGCGAATCAGCGCGCCCACAAACGGTCCCATCCAGGCCCAGGTCAAAGCGCTTGGCGCATCCGGGTTCACCACGCGGGTCACGGTACCGTCGGCTGCGACGTCCATCATGTTGCCGAAGATAACGCTGATGGACAGCGGCAGGGCCGCGGAGAAGCCGATGAATGAGCCGAAGGTGAGTATGTAGAGCACGGTCATGGACCAGGTGTGCTTGTTGCTGAAGATGGCAAACTGATTCTGGATGTTCGGTTTGATATCGCCGGGGATCAGTCGCAGAAGAATCAGCGTGAGCACGATGGTCAGGGGCAGGGCCAACCACATGTTCAGTACGCTGAGAGCCCAGACGCCGGCGATAGAAGCGAGAATACCCACGCCATACAGTCCGAGAATCTTGCCAAATGCTGAAAGCGGGTTGCCCGGGTTCGGGGTAACCACTTTCAGGTTGTTCATGCCGAACCAGCCGGCAAACGCCAGCGGAATGAGGAATACCAGCCAGATAAAGCCGGCGTTCTGGATCCAGGTATCGGTACCCGCTTCAATGCGGCCAATCAAGGTGCCGCTCGGGCTCTGTAGCTGCATCGGGTCGCCGGCGAGAGCGCCGAAGATGCCCACGGTCATGACCAGTGGGATGACCACCTGCATGGTGGTGACACCGAAGTTACCGAGACCGGCATTCATGCCCAGGCCATAGCCCTGTTTGCTTTTCGGGTAGAAGGTGCTGATGTTGCTCATGGAGCAGGCAAAGTTTCCGCCACCGATACCGGAGAGCAGTGCCAGGGCCTGGAACATGATAAACGGTGTGTCTGGGTTCATCAGGGCGATGCCGGTACCGGCAGCAGGAATCATCAGCAGGGCGGTGGTCAGGAACACTGTGTTTCGCCCGCCGGCAATCTTGATCATGAACGAGGCCGGGATCCGCAAGGTGGCCCCGGACAGGCCGGCGATCGCAGAAAGGGTAAACAGCTGATCAATGGTGAATGGAAAACCCAGGTTCTTCATCTGCGTGGTGATCATTCCCCACATCAGCCAGACGGCAAAGCCCATCAGCAGGCTGGGTATGGAAATCCACAGGTTGCGGGAAGCGATACGCTTGCCTTCCCGTTCCCAGAATTCTTCGCTTTCGACATCCCAGTGTTCGATGTCTGCGTTGGTCCTGTTCCTCGCGCCGATGTGGCCGGCGCTCGCTGTACTGTTAGCCATGATTCGTGCTCCTCGGTTTGCATACCCCTTTGCCTCCGGGCAGAGGCTTCAGGGCTTTGTGCCATTGTGCAAAGCAGGAGGGGGGCTAATTCTTGATATTGCTCAAGGACAAAATGAGGTGTCAGCGGGTCCGTTTTCCGGCGAACATTTTGGTCCGTTTGTGCGCCGTAAAATTCAATTTAATCAAAAAGATGCGATAGTGATATCTCGAAGTGGGTAGGTGTTCAGGAGGTTAGCGCAGTGGAGGTAGCCACTCATTTCCGTCGGTTTAGATCCGTTCCGAGCTTGATTTGAGTCCGCTTGCCGGGACTGCTTCAAGCGATGTGAGGCAGCACGCCATAGTAGATGGCACTGAAGTGGCAGGCGCTGCCGCCGATCACGAACAGGTGCCAGATCGCATGCATGTAAGGTATGCGGTCAGCCAGGTAGAAGGCGACGCCGGCGGTGTAGACAACGCCGCCGGCAATCGTCAGGTTCAGGGCGGTCTCACTCAGGTTGGCCACCAGATCGGACGAGGCGAAAGTGATCAACCAGCCCATGGCGATATAGATGCCGACCCTCGCCAGTTTGAACCGGTTCTTGAAAATAACCTTCAGCACCACCCCGGTAATCGCCAGTGACCAGATCACCGCAAACAGCGTCCAGCCCACTGAGCCGCGCATGTTTACCAGGAGGAACGGCGTGTAGGTGCCGGCGATCAGCAGAAAAATGGCGCAATGATCCAGGGTCTTGAAGGCGCTTTTCAGTTCCGGTCGCCGGGCACCGTGATACAGGGCAGAGGCCAGGTATAGCAGGATCAGCGAAGCGCCAAAAATACTGAAGCTGACAATCTTCCAGGCATCCCCGAACTGGCTGGCGCCAATGATCAAGGCCGCAGTGCCGATAATGCTCAGGATGGCTCCGAGCCCGTGGGTGGCACTGTTCAGCCATTCCTCAATGCGGTGATGGGTATTGGGTGCCGGGGATGGAGTTGCTGTCGCTGTCACTGAATGGTCTTCCTGATATGTCATGCCATTAAAATACTTGAGCGTACACGTGTACGCAATGGCCGAGAGTGACCATCCTGTGAGGCTGTTCAGAAAAACTGAATAACCTGTCGGAAAACTTCCGATTTCTCTCGAGTCTGCCTCTGGTTAACATCCGTATATCGATTTAAAGACACGGGAGGTTTTTCTCATGGCAAAAGTACTTGTGCTCTATTACTCCATGTATGGCCATATCGAGACGATGGCAAACACCATTGCCGACGGCGCTAAAGGCGTTGACGGCGTCGATGTAACCATCAAGCGCGTGCCCGAGACAATGGGCGACGAAGCATTTGTAAGTGCTGGCGGAAAGGCGGATCAGGAAGCGCCAGTGGCTGATCCGAAAGAACTGGCAGAATACGATGCGGTGATTTTCGGCACGCCCACTCGTTTCGGAAACATGGCGGGCCAGATGCGTACCTTTCTGGACCAGACGGGTGGCTTGTGGGCTGAAGGCAAGCTCCACGGCAAAGTAGCCAGCGTGTTCACGTCGACCGGCACCGGGGGCGGACAGGAGCACACTATCAGCTCTTTCTGGACCACCCTGGCTCATCACGGCATGGTGATTGTGCCCCTCGGGTATGGCATTCCCGAGTTCTTCGATATCTCTGAAGTGAATGGCGGGACGCCCTATGGCGCTTCAACCATCGCTGGTGGCGACGGCTCCAGGCAACCGAGTGAAAAGGAACTCGCCATTGCCCGCTTCCAGGGTAAGCACGTTGCCGAACTGGCAGTAAAGCTGCACGGATGATACTGAGGTTTTAGCAAAGCGTTGAGCGTTTTTCAGGGCGGCAGGCGAGAGCTTGCTGCCCTTTTTTATGCAGCACTGTCTGGAGCCTCACCTTCACAGTCAGGTTCTTGCGGCTCCGGTTTTGAGACGGGAAAAAGTCGCCGGCACAACACCGAGCCATGACGCCAGCTGATTGTCCGGCACCCGTTTGACCAGCTCCGGATATTCCTCAAGCAATAACCGGTATCGGTCACGGGCCGGCATTGTGTGCTTGCGGAATTCCCTCATGCTGGTGAGCTCTGCGATTTCTTCTGTCAGTGCCAGGGCGAACTGGGGCCAGAGCCCCTCTCCATGAGACTGGATCGCCGACCGGAAAGCCGAGAAGTCGGCCACCCAGGTGGTCAGCGGCGTGACCGTAGTCAGGCAAAGGGTATTGCGCACCGTGCGGGTTCGGCCAAAAACCGGCCAGACCATATCGCCTTCGGAAAAGAAATGATGCACCGACATCTTGCCGCTTGGCGATTCCCGGAAAAGCCGGAGTATGCCGTACTGAATCAGGTAAACGTTTGCCCAGGGTTTATCGTGTTTTTCCAGTGCAATTTCGGGGTCTACCCGTCTGAGGTGGAACAGGCGTGCAAGGTCTGCCAGAAACCGGGCGTCCGGATCATTTTCATGGCCCGCCAGACGAATACCGAATACCCGGCTCAAGCCATGCAGGAGGGCTGCCGACTCTGGTGCGGCATCCTGCTCAACAATATCCGGGTTGTTTTCTCCCAGCATGCATGGAGCCGAGGAGACGTCTGGCCTGAAAATACTGTTCATGGCATTGACCCTGTTATGAGTGTCACCTCGATTATGGTATCAGAGAAGAATCTTTTGAAATGACTTAAATCATTAAGGCTTTTTCACTGAGTCGATATCGCGATTCGGTGAAAGTTCAGTGATAGACTCCGCCTCCTGTCGCTGGAAGTTTACCCTTGCCTCACGGAGTTCCGATGGCTGCAGCCCTTGCCCTTTTCTTCAAGCTTATACCGCTCTATGTGACCGTCGCACTGGGCTGGATCGCCGGTCGCTATCTTGAGGCCAGTGGTCGCCATATTGCCGGCATCATGCTCTACATCGTGACACCATCCGTGGTGTTTTCCGGTGTTATGGCAGCGCCGCTTTCTCCCGAAGTCATCTTGCTGCCCTTTCTGGTATTCGGGATTTCTTCTGTTCTGGGAATTGTGCAATTAAAGCTGGCAAAGAGGGTGCTTTCCGACGGCAGTGCCAACATCATTCCCCTGTGTGTGGGTTCCGGTAACACCGGGTACTTCGGGGTTCCGGTTGCGTTGTTGCTGTTCGGTGAAGAGGGGCTCGGGCTCTACATCGTGTGCATGCTGGGCACCACGCTGTTCGAGAACTCCGTGGGCTTCTATCTGGCGGCGAGAGGGCGCTACAGCATCAAGGATGCGCTCTGGCGGGTGCTGAAACTCCCGTCTGTCTATGCCTTCCTGGCGGCCGTTGCCCTCAATCTGACGGGTGTTGGGATTCCCGATATCTTCGTGCCACTGTTCGATAACCTGCGCGGGGCCTACAGCATTCTGGGCATGATGATCATCGGCATGAGCATCACCAGCTTTCGTGGGCTGGCGGGCAATGTCCGTTTCACCGCGCTGGCGTTTTTCGGGAAGTTCGTGATCTGGCCACTGGTGGCGATTGTGTTCTGGTGGGTTGATTCAGCAGTGCTGGGTATATACGAGCCAGCGGTTCACAAGGCCATGTTCCTCATCTCGATCACCCCGATTGCTGCTAACACCGTGGTTATCGCCACGCTGCTGGATACCTCGCCGAGGCAGGCAGCGGGTACGGTGTTGCTTACCACGCTGTTTGCCCTGGCGTTTATCCCGGTAATGATTTCCCTGGCGTTTTAGCGGCTGCCCGATGCTGTAGCTGCCGGTTGCGCTTCACTGGCCCTGGCTTGGGCAATGTCGCTGCGGGCATGGCGCATCACGCTGATGCCGGCTGTAATCGCCAGGGTGCCCATGATGGCAGCCACAATCAGGTCGGGCCAGGCGGTTCCGATGCCGAACACGCCGAGCGCAGCCACCATAACGGCGATGTTGCTGATGGCATCGTTTCGGCTGCACAGCCAGACCGAGCGCATGTCCGAATCCCCTTCACGAAATTTGAACAGCATTGCGGCCACGCTTACATTGGCGGCAAGTGCCAGCAGCCCAACCGCTCCCATGGTCAGGGGCTCTGGTGTTATGCCCGCCTGCACCACCCAGACTGCCCGTGCCCAGACCACCAGGCCGAATGCCGTCATGGTAATACCCTTGACCATGGCTGCCCGGCCGCGCCACAACATTCCCATGGAAAGCACGGTCAGGGAGAGGGTGTAGTTGGCGCTGTCGCCGAAGAAATCGATGGCGTCCGCCATCAGTGAGACAGAACCGGATGACAGGCTGGCGACGCCCTCGACAACGAACATGGCCAGGTTCACCCACAACGCAATCCATAATGCCTTGCGAAAGCCCGGGGCAGGGGATTTGGGTTCGGGGGCAGAACAACTGCACGCCATAAAGACCTCCTGTATTCGAATGTCTCTATTTAAAACCCTGTAGTTGCTACAGGGTCAACAGTTGTTGCCGAAATTTTTAACACCGGTCACTTTTGGCCGGGGCCATGGGTACCGGGTACGTGGTTGTGGCGATCCTCTGGCTCCAATGCACCGAGTTCGGAATTCAGGCCGCCAAGAATGCCGCACTCCCGGACCGTTCTGCCATCAGTACAGGCTTCCTGAAGCCGCACCAGGGTCTCTTCCAGGCTCGCCAGTTCTTTCAGTCGCTCGCGCACGTGAGTCAGGTGGCGGGCAAGCAGGGCGTCTACATCGCTGCAGTCTGCTTCCGGTTGTTCGGCCAACCCGATCAGCTCGCGGATCTCGTCCTGAGCCATGTCCAGGTTGCGACAGCGTTTAATGAATAGAAGGCGGTCCAGGTGAGCGTTACGGTAAGAGCGGTAGCCGCTGGTGTCTCGATTCGGTTCCGGCAGCAGGCCGATCTTTTCATAGTAGCGGATGGTTTCAACGGGAATGTTTGTGACTTTCGCCAATTCACCGATTTTCATCGCATGATACCCCAGACACGACCTGGAAAATGGACGGTTGCCTTAAGTCCTGTCATCAAGGCAAAGCCTGAATTCAGGGTATCACAATGAGAGTTATGATCTCCCCGGGCGTTTGGATGACACAGATCAACCTGAGAGGACTTAAACGGGGTTCAAGGGGCCTTTTTCAGCCTCAATTCAGTTTCATGGTCTTTACTGATAAGGATGCACAAAGTTGCAGCCTATAAGGAGGATCTCATGAACAGATTAACCCGTTTCGTAGCGTGTTCTGTGCTCGTTGCTTTGCCTGCCTTCGCTTTTGCCCAGGGAAACCCGGGGCAAATGCCTCGCGGCGGCATGATGACTGAGGAACAAGTGCAGCAGATGAATGAAAACATGGCACGCATGCAGACCATGATGCAGGAAATGCGGAACGCCAATTCCAACGCTGAACGCCAGAGACTGCGCGAGCAGCACATGGAGTACATGCAGGAGCACATGCAGATGATGCGTGGCGGCATGATGGGGCCCGGGATGATGGGCCAGGGCATGATGGGCAATAGTCAGGGAATGATGGGCAGCGGCCAGGGCATGATGAATAATCAGGGCCAGGGTAAAAAGCAGTCTGGTAATGCCCAGAGCAATCGCTCTGGCGGGCCCGGGATGGACAACGAGCAGCGTCTTCAGATGATGGAGAACCGGATGAACCAGATGCAGATGATGATGGAGCAAATGCTGGAGCATCAACGGCAAATGAACCGCAAATGATGTGATTGTGCCCTCTAGTCGAAGAGTGACAATTGATCGGGCTGCTGCTTCGCTGGCACGCCGGGGCGTTTCTGGACAGGTCCCTTGCGACTGCCGTGGCGTAACAGCACCCGGTCTGTTTCTGTCTTGCTGACATGCTGCTTGCGAAAGTCGCCAACCGCCTTGCGGGCAACCCGAGCGGCCTGCTCATGGTTACACACCGGTGAGATGTAGGTGTTGCCGCCATAACGCTCTTTCTGGGCCGGTGTCATCAGCCAGGGTGTGTGGATCATTTCACTGGGCACGCCGGCCAGCTCGGGAATCCATCGCCGGATGAACTCGCCCTCCGGGTCCAGTTTCTGGCTCTGCAGCACCGGGTTGTAGATTCGCAGGGCGTTGATGCCTGTGAGTCCGGACTGCATCTGGGTCTGGGAGTAGTGTATGCCCGGCTCGAAATCGGTAAACAAGCGGGCCAGGTGAAGGGCCGGATCGCGCCAGTGCAGCCACAGCTGGTAGCTGGCGATTGCCATCAGCATGGCTCGCATCCGGAAGTTGATCCAGCCAGAATGAGCCAGCGCACGCATGCTGGCGTCCACCAGGGGCCATCCGGTCTGGCCTTCCTGCCAGCGTTGCAGTCGCTCGGAATCATTGGGCCCGGTTTTCAACGCCTCCATTTCCCGGTGCATGGCCCGGAACTCCAGCTCCGGCTCGTCCTCCAGTTTCTGGATGAAATGGCAATGCCAGTGCAATCGGGAGCGGAAGCTGGTCAGGCTTTTCCTTTTTCGGGGCAGGGTGTTGCGGTGGTTGCCGGTGGCCTTGGCTTCCTGGTAGATCTCCCGCAGGCTGACGGTGCCGTAGGCAATATGCGGACTCAGGCGCGAACAGGCCCTGACGGCGGTGTTCGGGCTGGAAATGTTGTACTGGTAACCGACGCAGCGGCGATCCAGGAAGGAGCCGAGGAGCTTTTCCCCTCTCGCGCTGCCGCCTTTCTGGCGATCCGGGCATGAGTCTGGCACTTCGAAACCCTGGCTATTCTCGGCAGCCCAATCGGTCTTCAGGGTATCCGATGTCGGGATTGCAGTCGGCGCCTCCAGCACTGGCTGGCGCATCAGCTCGGTCCACGCCCTGTCCCAGACATCCCGGTCGCTCAGGCGGCGAACCACACCGAACTGGTTCCACTCACGGAATTCCACCTGGTTTTCCGAACACCAGCCAATTACCGCCCTGTCTCTCTCGAAGGTCCAGTGTCCGCCGGTTTCCTGATGGCAGAAGATGCGGTTGATGCCCTGGCGGGCCTGAAGCCGCTTCAAGGCATCGGTCACCGACCCTCGAATCACCAGCAACTGGCTGCCGGCCTTGCGCAACTGTCGGTCCAGGTCGTCCAGAGAATCCCGGATAAACGCCCACTGCCGGCCGCTGGTATCCGGCAGTTGCCAGTACTCATCCTCGATAACATACAACGGAATGACGGGCTCTCCCAGGCTGGCTGCCGCCACCAGGGGGGCATGATCCCGTGTACGCAAATCGCGCTTGAACCACACAACGGTCGTCATGTGGATGCGTTCCTCTCGCGCCGGCAACGTTCGCTGCAGTAGCGGACATTTTCCCAGTCCTTTGCCCACTTTTTCCGCCACGCGAAGGGGCGCTGGCAGACCGGGCAGGTCTTTTCAGGGAGATTGAGCTTTTTATGGGGCACTAGTGGGCTCCGTTCAGGTTTCTGGCCATAGTACGTCCGGCTCCTTCCCGGGGATCAGCAGTAGGCAAGTGTCGGGCAATTGCTGGCCTCCCGCTCCCATTGAATGGTCACATGCTGGATATTGAAGTCACTTGCCAGCATTCGGGTGGCCTGCTCGATGATCTGATCGTCACTGGCCGGGTCGGGCTTGACGAGATGGACTGTGAGAGCGTTCTCCGTTGTGCTTAGCCCCCAGATGTGGAGATGATGAACCGATTCAACACCGGGCAGTCCTTTCAGACTATCGAGGACTTCCTGCGGGTTGATGTCCCTGGGTACCGCGTCCACCGCAAGATTGAGTGAATCCTTGAGCAACTGCCAGGTTCCCATAAAGATCACCGCTGCGATCACCAGACTTACGAGCGGATCGATCCAGTCAAGGCCGGTAAAAAGGATCACAAGGCCGGCAACCACAACGCCCACGGACACAGCCGTGTCCGCCGCCATGTGGAGGAACGCCCCGCGGATATTGAGATCGCCCTCCTGGCCTTTCATGAACAGTAGCATCGTGAGGCCATTGATAATGACCCCGATGCCGGCGACCACGATGACGGTCAAACCGGTAACCTCCGCCGGTTCGTTGAAACGGCCAATGGCCTCCCAGGCAATGCCGCCAACGGCAGCAATCAGAAAAAGCGCGTTGAAAAGAGCTGCCAGGATCGTGGATTTTTTCAGTCCGTAGGTGTTCCGGTCAGTGGCTTCCTGGGTGGCAAGCCAACTCGCAACCCAGGCCATGACAAGGCCCAGCACATCGCTCAGGTTATGGCCGGCATCTGCCAGCAGGGCCAGGGATCCGGACAGGACACCGTAGACCGCCTCAATGGCAACAAAGACCACATTGAGCACGACGGCCAGCGCAAACGAGCGATTATGCGTGTCGAAATGCTGCGCATGGCCGTGCCCGTGGCTGTGATCGTGGTGGCTGTGCATTTTCTGCTCTCCGTTTATTGATGATTCTGGGGAGCATTCAAAACCCTGTAGTTGCTACAGGGTCAAGGGTGAGATTAACCCGATTCCCGGGCCAGCTGGGCCAGATCTTCACTGATCTGCTCGGGCGACAGGCCGGGGCGTAGCAGCAGCCGGGCGTTGCCACTGCGATCGAACACGTAAACGGCGCTGCTGTGGGAGACGTTGTAGTTGCCGCTGGCGTCGGGCTTGTCGTAACCGAAGGTTGTTCGATAGCGTTTGGTGAGCTCTCGAAGCGCGGGTTCTTCCGCTGTCATGCCAACAACCCGATCACCGAAAAAATCCACGTAGCTGGCCAGGCGTTCCGGCGTATCCCTGCGCGGGTCAACGCTGACGAACAGGGTTGTTACATCGTCCCGGTACTCTTCGGGCAGTTGCCCAACGGACCGGCGAAGATCGGTCAGCGTGGTCGGGCAGACATCCGGGCAGGAGGTGAAGCCGAAGTACAATAGCCGGATGGTGCCTCGTGAGTCAGCGGGGGTCACGGTATTCCCATCAGTGCCCTCGAGCTGGAACTCAAGCTCGGGCATCAGGCCTGAGATGTCTTTGCCATGCCAGCTTTCATCATTCCCGGTGCAGCCGGTGAGCATCAGTGCCACGAAAATCAGCCAGAGTAGCCGTATTCTGCTCATGCGTTACCTCCCGCCAGAGAGCGGCTTTTCGGGAATTTGCCATCTTCATGCATGGCCCGGCGAAGCACGATCAGGATGCCCAGGATGCTCATCATGGCCGGGGGAATCCAGGTCAGTAGGCCGCCCAGCAACTGGTCCGTTTCCGGTGGCATCGGCCATGCCCGGCCGCAGACCTCGTAGACGTCATACACCATGCCCCTGGAAAATACGATCCAGGCGCCAAGAATCATCTGGGGTATCGCCACCAGCGCCAGCAGCAGGATACGTTTCCCGTAGCCAAGCGCATTCGTGACTGCAGGACTGCGGGGATCGAAGATCAGCCACCAGAACAGCAGGCCGTCCAGCAGCATGCTCCAGTTCATGATCCAGTACAGCTGCCGGCTGAGCATGGCGTCAAAATGAATCGGCGGCCAGAGCCAGAAGTAGATCAGTCCCACGAAGAGAAACGAGGCGATCAGGGGTTGCTGCAATAGGCGGTAAATCCACCCCAGAGGCTGCAGCCAATAACGCACAGACGGCGAAATTTTCTGATACCAGAAGCGCATCACCGGCAGTGGATTGGACAGCGCAATCAGAATTGGCCCCAGGTGGTGAAGAATAAGGTGTTGTCCCCGGTGAACGAAAAACATGTACTGGGAGTAGTAGTCGAACCGGGTCTGCATCACCGCATAGCAGAGCATAACGCCCAGTGTGAATGTAACGATCCGGCCCGGTCCCGGCCGGTCCTGCTCCGGCATCCTCAGTAGCGCTGCACCGTAAAACCCGAGCACCAGCATGTAACTGAGCAGGGTCAGCGGTGAAAAGTCGTAGGGCAGTAGGTAGCTCGATACTGGCATAGATCAGACTCGATGCGTGCGCGCAGTGGAAACCGGGTTTATCTTTCTTGTCAGTACCGCTGAGTTTTGCCGGCCCGGCGGCGGATTTCAAGGCCGGCTTGAGGCAACTTCTGATGGAGGCGGGGCATGGCCCGATTTTGCGATTCCATTTCAGCACCGTCGGTGTTGATCTTTGACTGGCACGGCACCCTCGTCGACACCCACGATGCCATGTTCAGTGCCATGGAAGATATGCTGCCGCAACTGGAAGAGCTGGGGCTCGTGGAGCGGCTGCTGCCGGAGGATAAATGCCGTACCGGCGACGACGCGCGCCTGGTGCGCTACATCCGGATCTTCCGGCGCCTGCATCCGCGTATTCTGGCAGAGCGGCGGGTTTCAAGGACGGACATTTTCAATGCCATCTTTGGCGACGACAAAGAAGCCAAGCTGATTGCCCACAAGGCCTACAACGAGGCCTACCGCCGTTATTTCGGGCAGGTAAAACCGTTTCAACCTGGCGCGTATGAGTACCTCAGCGCCCTGAAAGCGATGGGTATCCGCCTGGCGGTGTCGACCAATCGGAACCGAGAATTCCTGGACCGGGAATTACAGACGGTTGACGAAGGCCGATGGCGACGGCTGTTCGATGCCACGGTCTGTGCCGACGACGTAACCGAGTACAAGCCCGACCCCGAGGTGATTCTCAAGGCGCTTGAAAAGCTCGGTCTGACAGCGGATGAAACGGCCTGGTATGTCGGCGACAGCTACGTCGACATGCTCACCGCCAACAAGGCCGGCGTGTCGGGCGTGTTCTACAACGGCGCCTGCTGGGAATCCGGCCGGATCGACAGCTGGTTCTCGCACCGGGACGCGCCCGCGGCCATTCTGGACAGCTTTGAGGACCTCATGGACCTTTTAGCCCTGCTTGAGCGGAGCCAGCCGGAGGCCTTCGAGCAGACGCCTGCCGAGGTTCGACCCCGGCCCTTTCCGCCGCCACAGCGACCCGAGCCGAGAATTGAGCCGGACTGGCACCCGGCGGTGGTCAAGCTCATCCGTCCGGCAGTCATCCTGTTCGACTGGCACGCCACCCTGGTAGATACCCTTGACGCCATGTACCACGCGGTGGACGACATGCTGCCGGATTTCCACAAACTCAAACTGATGGACCGCATGGTGGCGCCGGAAGACAGCAAAACCCCGGAAGATGTGAAGCTGGTTGCCTACGTCCGGGAGTTTGCGAAGCTGCATCCGAAGGTGAAGGCAGACCGCAAGATTTCCCGAACCGATATCTTTGAGGTGTTGTTCGGGGATGACCAGGAAGCCAAGCAGATTGCCCACCAGGCGTTCAACCACCACTACCGGAAACACTACGGTACCGTGAAGGCGTTTGAGCCGAAGGTGCGCGAAGTTCTGGAAGGGTTACGGCGGCTGGGCATCCAGGTGGGTGTCATTACCAACCGGGACCGCGAGTTTTTCGAGCACGAACTGGCGGCGGTGGAGGATACCGGCTGGACGCATCTGTTTGATGTTGACGTCTGCGGCGACGATACACCCCTGCGCAAGCCCCACCCGGATCAACTGCTGCTGGCGGTCCAGAAACTGGATTACCCGCCCGACCCGAGTGTGTGGTACGTGGGCGATAGCACGACTGACGTTATTGCCGCCAAGCGCGCGGGCCTGACCTCGGTATTCTTCAACGGAGCCCAGTGGGATCTGCCCTGGCTGAACAAGATTTTTCCGGGTACCCACAAACACCCGGATAAGCCGGATGTGGTGGTCAATGACTTCTCGGAGTTCTGGGCCCTGGTGTTGGCCTGTGAAGTCGGACCGCCCTGAGTGTCTGCTTTGCCGGGAGGACGATTGAATCAATCAGTATTGTTCAGAGTCGCTCAGTGCTTCCTCGATACTGAGTCCGATCACGATCACACCGAGGGCCGGTTCCCCGTGATCATTCAAAACCGGCCTGCTGGCGGTAACCTGGAATCTGGCCGCGGACTTGTCGTACCGAATGGGTGAGAGGTATATCGGTGGATCGCCACCGGGTTGGGTTGCCCGATTTTCCATGACTTTCTGGAATTTGGGCTCATCACCTTGCCAGTAGTCTGAGGTGAGCTGGCTCATCGCTGAGAGGGTTCCCATGTCATTGACCAGCATTACCTCTGTGACAAGGCCCTGGTGGGAATGTTGCCACGCCTGCAGCGCTTTGGAGCCTGGAAGTGCCAGTATGTCCGCTGCCAGATCTGGCACTGCAAGGGGTGACAGCGCCGTCCATTGGCTGTCGATGGTCATTACGTCAGTAAAGCTCTCCTGCCTCGGTCCTTCGTCGATGATCTGGCGAACATCGAGGATGCTGTTCATTTCCTTGAAAAGCCGGCTCGACAGCTCCGAAATGCGTCGATCTTCTTCCTGTGACAGCGCAAGTTGCCCGGCCATACAGCTGTTCAGCGTGCGGTTGAATATGCCGAGAAATTCGGGGTTGTCTGAGGTAAAGGTTTCGCCCAGATAAAGGTAGAGCGGGGCATAGCGAACGAAGTGCGCACGGAGCTGCGTGCCGGCCAATTCTTTGGCCTGGCGCAGACGATCCATGACTCGCTCATCCATCAGGGCGGTATCAATTCGGCCCCGCTTGAGCAGGGCCAACAGCTGTGAGGGGGAGGATACGCTCAGGAAAATCCCATAGCCTTTAGCGCTCAGCCAGGCCTCTTCATTGCTACCGGCGACAACGCCTATTCGAAGGTCTTTGGTAAACGCTTTGTCGTCGCGAGTGAAAAAGTACCACTTCTCAAGCGCCACCGGATCGCTCCGTGTGGCAATGGTGTCGAGTTCTGCAGAAGGATCAATGGCAAAATAGCCATCGATCATATTGCGTTCCAGCGAATGTATGGCCCGGTTCTGGGGCGTAATCCGGATGCGGGTTGACCAGCCGGCCCGGTTGGCAGCACAAATCACCGTGTCTGCGGTTTCACCGGAGATCTGACTTTCTCCACCCGTGTCAGAGCCCACCATCTGATACGGCGGGCTTTCAAAGGTGTAGAGGTTCAGGAATGGAGGCTGGGCCTGGCAAAGGGGCGATGCCAGTACTGTTGTCAGACCCAATGCCAGTCGAAGGTTCATCGTCGGGGCCGCGTCCATGGTGTTAACAATCCTGATGTCAGGCTAGCACCAATGTGGGGCTTTTGCCGCACAAGTGCAGGACATATTGGCGTAAACACCTGCTTTGCGGAAGCCGACCGATGTTGGGGTTAAAGCTTCTCCAGGTTCGTCAACAAATACCCGGCGCGCTGGAGCAGCGCTTCCCGTTTCTCGGGCTTCTGCTTGTCCCAGTTCCGGTACATCATGCCCATACGCGGGTTTTTGGCAAAGTCGTCCCGATGGCGATCGATGAAATGCCAGTACAGGGCGTTGAACGGGCAGGCGTCATCTTCGGTGGCCTTGTTCACCTTATAATGACAGTTGGCGCAATGGTCCGACATGCGCTGGATATACTTGCCGCTGGCGGCGTAGGGTTTTGAGCCCAGGTAGCCGCCATCCGCGTGCATGACCATCCCCAGCACGTTGGGTAGTTCCACCCAGTCATAGGCATCGGCGTATACCGCCAGGTACCAGTCACAGATTTCCTCCGGCTTGATACCCGCCAGCAGCGCGAAATTGCCGGTAACCATCAGGCGCTGAATATGGTGGGCGTACGCGTTGCGACGGGTGGCATCAATGGCCTTGTGCATGCACCGCATTTTCGTGTCCCCGGTCCAGTAGAACCAGGGCAGGGCGCGGGTGTTGCCCAGACGGTTTTCTTTGGCATATCCCGGCATGTTCATCCAGTAAATGCCCCGCACGAACTCGCGCCAGCCCAGTATCTGACGGATAAATCCCTCCACCGCGTTGATCGGTGCACGGCCTGAATACCACGCCTGAGCGGCCGCCTCGCAAACCGCCACCGGATCCAGAAGCCCGGAATTGATGTAGGGCGACAGGATGGAATGAAACAGCCAGTCCTCGTTGTCCGAAATCGCGTCCTGATAATCGCCAAAGCAGGGCAGGGCATAATCGATGAAGTGTTCGAGCGCTCCCTGCGCGTCCTCGGCGGTAACGGCAAAATGGAAGTCGTCGGTGGTGCCGAAGTGATCGCTGAAATGCTCATCCACCAGGGCGATCACATCCCGAGTAATGGCATCCGGCTCTATCCGGAATGGCGCCGGGGCCGGCGGCTTGCCGGTCCATTTCTTCCGGTTGTCGGCATCGAAATTCCACTGCCCGCCCTCGGGCTCACCGTCGGAGGCCATCAACAAACCGGTCTTGCGCCGCATCTCCCGGTAGAAGAGTTCCATCCGCAACTGCTTGCGGCCCTCGGCCCAGTCGGCAAACTCCTGCTTGGTGGCAATAAACCGTGTATCCGGTCGAATCTCCACTGGCACCCCAAGGCGTTCGTGCCAGCTACTGATCTGCTCATGCAGCCGCCATTCGCCACACTCGGTGGCGATTACTTTGTCCGCATTGATCCGCTTCACCTGTTCGCCAACCACTGCTTCAAGGCTCTGGTGTTGGTTGTCCGGATGATAGCTCTGGTAATGAACCTGCCAGCCATCGCTCTCCAGTTGCCGGGCAAAGTGACGCATGGCGCTGAACAACAGCACGATTTTCTTCTTGTGGTGGTTGGTATAGCTGGCCTCTTCATGTACCTCCGCCATCACCACCAGATCCCGATCCCGGTCGGCGTTTTCGAGTGCGCTGATGTCTCTCGTTAATTGGTCGCCGAGGATCAGAATCAGGTTGGCCATGGTGAGGAGTTCTCCAGTCGGTCAGGTTGCGGGAGCAATGACATCAGCCAATGCCCACAAAGGGGTAAATCAAGTACGCCAACAGCCCAAGGGTGGTTCAGTAACCGGGCTGGTAAACTGAATCCAATGCTCAGCTGACCCGCATCAAAAAGGAACGCAAAGGATTGCCCTAAAATGCGCGAGCTTCCTTGAACATGGGGTCAGATGAAACTTTCATCTGACCCCGATTTCATCTGACCCCGATTTCATCTGACCCCGAGTTTGCCATGACCTCCACACCCGCACTCAAAGCCCAAGACTCAACACTGCCAGAATTCATCTGGGATGACGCCCTGATTCGCCGCTACGACCTCAGCGGCCCGAGGTACACCTCCTACCCCACGGCCGTGGAGTTCAACCAGAACTACCCCATTGAAGACATGGTCAAAGCTGCGGCTCGCAGCAAGGCCAGTGGCCGGCCGTTGTCGCTCTACACCCACCTGCCATTCTGCGCGCACCTTTGCTACTACTGCGCCTGCAACAAGGTCATCACCAAAAAGCGTGACAAGGCGATGCCCTATGTTGAGCGGGTGCTGAAAGAGGCGGCTATCCAGTCAAAACTGTTCGGGGCCGACCGGCCGGTGACACAGCTGCATTGGGGTGGCGGTACCCCCACGTTTTTGCCTAAAGATGTGATGGAACACCTGATGGCGGGATACGGGGAGCTGTTCAACCTGCAAACCGGCGATGAGCGGGATTACAGTGTAGAGATCGACCCGCGGGAAGTGGACCAGGATACCCTGCCAACCCTGTGGAACCTGGGCTTCAACCGGATCAGTCTGGGGGTACAGGATGTAAACCCGGAGGTTCAGAAAGCAGTGAACCGTATCCAGCCCCGGGCCATGACCGAAGCGGTGCTCAACGAGGCACGGCGCATCGGCTTCCGGTCCATCAACCTGGACCTGATTTACGGCCTGCCATACCAGACGCCGGAAAGCTTTGCCGAGACCCTGGAAGCGGTGATCGAGATGTCGCCGGACCGGCTGTCAGTGTTCAGCTATGCCCACCTGCCGGAGCGTTTCTATCCGCAGACCCGGATTCAGGGCGACACCCTGCCCAGTCCGCAGCAGAAGCTGACCATCCTGCATAACACCATCAACCGTTTGCTGGACGCCGGGTACGAATACATTGGCATGGACCACTTCGCCAAGCCGGACGACAGCCTGGCGGTGGCGCAACGAGAAGGCCGTCTGCACCGGAATTTCCAGGGTTACACCACCCATTCCGAATGCGATCTGGTTTCCCTCGGCGTTTCCGCAATTGGTCAGACGGACGATGCCTATTTCCAGAACAATCACGACCTGCCTTCCTGGGAAGCATCCATTGATGCCGGCCAACTGGCCATCACCAAAGGCGTCAACCTGACCCGGGACGACCGAATCCGCCGCTGGGTGATCGGCCAGCTGATTTGCCAGTTCCGGCTGGACCGTCAGCTGTTTGCAGATGTCTGGCAGGAAGATCTGAACCGCTATTTTGCCGATGAGCTCAGCCGTTTGAAGCCCATGGTTCAGGATGAACTGATTGCCGATGACGGTAACGCGCTTCAGGTTCAGCCTGCAGGGCGGTTGCTGATCCGGGCGATCTGCCAGATTTTTGATTTGTACCGCAAAGAGGGCGCCAGCCAGCGGTTCTCGCGGATTATCTGATAGTAGCGGCATGGTCGGGGTCAGAAGAGTGCTTGCTTCTGACCCCATGTTCATTTGCAGAGCCAAAAAAGGGGCTGTCCGTTTCCGGAGAGCCCCTTTTGCGTCTTGCTAGTATCAGCTGTAGGCCGGCACCTTGAACTCGTTGGCAAGGTCCTGAAGGACCCTGGCCAGCCGTGCCTGCTCGCCGGTCACCTGGGTGATTTCCTGGGAGCCGGTCAGCGTCAGTATGGCGGCTTCACTGACTGATTCCATGCTGCCCGCCAGCTCCCGGGTAACCGCCACCTGCTCTTCAGAGGCGGTCGCAATCTGGCCGGCCATATCGGAGATGCTGTTCACGTCGGTCAGGATATCCGCGAAGGTCTGCTCCAGCTCGGACGCCTGCTCACTGGTGGCGTTAGCCAACTTATGGCTTTCGACAATCGAGCGGCTGGCATTGTCTGTAATGCTCTGAAAGCTGGTGATAATCTCCTCGATCTGGGTGGTGGATTCATGGGTCTGTTGCGCCAGAGTGCGGACTTCGTCGGCGACCACCGCAAACCCTCGACCATGCTCGCCGGCGCGGGCGGCTTCAATAGCCGCGTTCAGCGCCAGCAGGTTGGTCTGGTCGGCAACCTTCCGGATCACATCGACCACATCGGCGATGGTTGAGCTGCGGCTTTCCAGCTCTTCGATCACCTCGTTCACCTTCTGAACCGACCTGGCCAGCGACCGGATGCTCTTCACGCTCCCGTGCAATACCTGTTCGCCACTGCGGCTTTTCTCCATGGCACTGCGTGCGGCATCGGCCACCTGCTGGGTGTTTCGGGAGATTTCCTCGGAGGTAGCCGACATTTCTTCGGTCGCCGCCGCCACTTGCTCAATCTGTTGCTGCTGGTTCTTCACCTGGCTGGCGTTCTGACCGGCGGTGGAGCTGGTCTCTTCCGTGGCGGTGGCCAACTGGACGCTGGACTTGTCGATGTGCAGCAAGGCATTGCCGAAGCGTCCGAACAACTCGTTGATGGCCTTGCCAATGGTGCCCACTTCATCTCGGCTCGAAATTTCGATTTCGCGGGTCAGGTCCTTGTTGTCCATGGCAAAGCGTACTCCATCCAGCAGTCGACCGACCTGCAAATTGATCGCGCGGATGATAACCAGCATCAGGATCAAGACGATCAGAACCGCGCCGGCGGAAATGACGGCAGCCACCATCAGGTCTCGACGGGCATCGGCGACGCCTGCCGAGGCGAGGCTCATGAGTCCGGAGAGCATTTCCTGTCTGGCCTGATTGAGGACACCGATTCTCTGGGTTGTGGTGGCAAACCAGTCAGATGCGTCCAGTGCATACATGCCAGATGGACTGCTGAACAAGGTTTCACGACGCTCCGCCAGAGCATGGCTCGCGGCACTCAGGTGCTGTTTTTCCAGGGTTTCACGTGTCTTGTCATCCGCCGACAGCATGGCCATGGCTTCATTCAGGTAGGCTTCCTGATGGCCGCCAAGACGTGCAATTCGAGCCACGGCAGGCAGATTGAAGTCACCGCTGCGAATCATCGACGCGCCGGCAGCCCGCTCGCGACCGGCCATCTCTGCGACGTTGGCGAGGGCATAGTAGCCGTTAACCTCGCGAGTAATTTCTGGATCTGTCGAGCGCCGGACGATGAGGCCAATCCGGTCGATCAGCTCCATAATCATCGCGGTATAGCGGGGAGCAGCGTCGCTGCGGTTGTCCACCAAGTTGCGGAGGGCACCAAGATTTCCGAGACCATCACGGACAGACCGAATGCTTGCTTCAACCGACTGATCGAACTCCGTGTCAGCCATCAGGGCCTCGATTTCACGAAAGTAGGCCGAAATCCGGTTGTCGGTCTGGTTCCGCTGGTCCCTGAGGTCTCTTTCAGCCTGGCGAGCAGTATCGCTTCCCGGTTTGCTGGCAAGGAACACAGCAGAACGGCCACGCTCTTTTTGCAAGGCTTCGGTCAGTGGATCGCCGGCTTGGGCCAGTTCCACCATTTCGCCCAGTTCACGCATGTCGACGAGTTTTCCATAGCTCAGCACGATACTGCCTGCGGCAAAGAAGAGAATAACGAGCAGGGCCGGTACCACCAGGGTAACCAGCTTGCCTCGCATAGAGAGGTTGTTAATGAGTTTCATAGCCGTGCCTTGATCAAATAGACGTTAAGTCAATTATCCCGGCCTGTCCCGCACAGGTTCTATAATCTTGACGGGGTAGCCGATGGGGTAGTTTCAGGTGTGTGAGTTCCTGTGATCGTGTGTTAATTGCCTGATATTGATCAAGAAACGGTGCTGGTACGTAGCAGTGCGGAGGGTACCTCTCCCGGGGTAGGTCCCTCGGTCGATGAACCAGCGAGGAGAGCGGCTTGCCCGAGGCTGACAATGGTCAAGGCATTTACTGCGTAAGTGCCGGTAACGTATGGGCATTCTAGTAGTGGAGAATGCCATGGAACTTGTCTGCCCTGCCGGTAGCCTTCCGGCCCTGAAAGCCGCCGTGGAAAACGGTGCCAACGCCGTCTATTTCGGTTTTCGTGACAGCACCAACGCCCGTCAGTTTGCTGGCCTGAACTTCAACGAAAAGCGCGCCGCAGAGGGTGTCGACTATGCCCACTCGCACGGTGCAAGAGTGTTCTGTGCCATCAATACGTACCCGCAACCAGACGGCTGGGAGCAATGGAAGGGGGCGGTAGACCGCGCCGCAAGGCTTGGTGTGGATGCCATCATTCTGGCCGACATGGGCCTGCTGGATTATGCCGCCAACCGTTATCCCAACATCCCACGGCATCTCTCAGTTCAAGGGTCTGCCACGAGCCACGAAGCGCTCTCCTTCTACAAGGACAACTTCGATATTCGCCGGGCCGTGCTGCCCCGGGTTCTGTCGCTGGACCAAGTGCGTGGTGTGGCCAAACACAGCCCGGTGGAACTGGAAGTGTTTGCCTTCGGTAGCCTGTGCATCATGGCTGAGGGCCGCTGCTACCTGTCTTCCTACCTGACCGATGAGTCCCCGAATACCCGGGGCGCCTGTTCCCCGGCCAAAGCTGTGCGTTGGCAGGAAACCCCGCAGGGGCTTGAGTCCCGCCTCAACGATGTCCTGATTGACCGTTATGGGCAGGGCGAATCCGCCGGCTACCCGACGCTGTGCAAAGGCCGTTTTGAGGTTGAGGGTCATGTTTACCACGCCATTGAGGAGCCGGTTAGCCTGAACACCCTGGACCTGTTGCCGGAGCTTCAGGCGCTGGGTATCAGTGCCGTGAAGATTGAGGGGCGCCAACGAAGCCCGTCCTACATCGCAGACGTAGCCAGAACCTGGCGCCATGCCCTGGACGAGCTTGAGGCCGGCCACGACGGCTTTACTGTTGAACCTCAGTGGCAGCAGACGCTTGCTGGGCTTTCCGAGGGCGGCCTGACAACGCTGGGCGCTTACCATCGCAAATGGAAATAGGGTTTTACCATCCATGTTGAAGTTATCCTTGGGGCCGATCCTGTGGTTCTGGTCCAGGCAGACCGTTTTCGATTTCTATGCCAATGCCGCCGAGTGGCCGGTGGATACCATCTATCTGGGCGAAGTGGTGTGTTCCCGACGGCGGGAACTGAAACCGGATGACTGGCTCGATCTGGCCCTTGATCTGAAAGCCTGTGGCAAGAATGTGGTGCTCTCCACGCTCACGTTGATTGAGTCGGAGGCCGATTTGCGTCGCCTGCGCCGGTTTTGTGAGCAGGATGAATTCCTGGTGGAGGCCAACGATCAGAGCGCTCTGCAGGTGGCCATCCGGAACAGGATACCGTTTGTTACCGGTCCCTCGATGAACATCTACAACACCGCCACCCTGAAGATCCTCGCCGGGCAGGGCCTGAAGGAGTGGAGCCTGCCGGTGGAGCTGGGCAAGGAAACCCTGGAACAGCTAATCAGGGAGCTGCAGCAGGAAGAACTGGACCTTCCCGCCGAAGTGTTTTCCTGGGGCTTCCTGCCCCTGGCATGGTCCTCCCGATGCTTTACCGCCCGCCATTACAACCTGCCCAAGGACAACTGCGAGTTCCGCTGCCTGCAGCACCCGGACGGCATGGAGTTGCGCTCCCGGGAAAGCCAGGAGCTGTTCCGCATCAACGGCATTTCCACCTTGTCTGGCTCCCGTTACGACCTGATGCGGGAGTTGCCGGATATGGAGCGTATGGGGGTAAGCACCGTGCGCCTGAGCCCGGAACATCAGGGCATGGAGGAGGTGGTCAGACGCTTTGATCAGGTCCGCCGGGGAGAAGTGCCAGCCTCCGACCCGCTGCAACTGGTGGAGGCACCGCCGTGCAACGGGTACTGGTATGGCAAGCCGGGGATGGACCTGATCCCGACTTGATATAGATAAACCGCCCCTGCGACTTTTGCTGGTTTTTGTTAGCGTCGTTTGCTGAGATTGCTCTATATCCCGAGTTTTATTCTCTGGAAAATCCGGGAGGAATGCGCTTATGGATATCCGACTGAAACGCGCTTATGCAGAACCCTCAACCTCAGATGGCCCACGGCTGCTTGTTGACCGTATCTGGCCTCGGGGAGTGGCCAAAGAAGATGCGGATATAGCTCACTGGCTGAAGGGTCTGGCGCCGTCAACTGAACTGCGCAAGTGGTTCGGTCACGATCCCGAAAAATGGCCGGAGTTTCGGGAGCGGTACCTTGAAGAGCTGACATCAGGTGATGCCAGCGAGGATCTTGAGGCACTTAAGAAGCTGCTTGAGCAACATGACCGCATAACGCTCGTGTTTGCTGCGAAGGATACCGAGCACAACAATGCTGTGGCGCTCCGGGATTATATTTTGAATGACCAACTCTGAATCATTGGAGAATGGCGGCCCGTTGGGCCGTCCAGATTGCTGAAAACGCTCGCACCTTCTTGGTCTGTCGGCGAACCTTATTCCTGGCTGAGCGCTTCCTGAGCCCACTGCCAAGCGGCAACCGTCGCCGGAAAGCCTATCGAATTCATGCCCAGCACCAGCGCGTGCTCGATTTCCTCACGTGTGAGGCCCAGTTCCAGACTACGACGAATGTGGGACTTCAACGCGGATTCGCGACCCGCACCAACGCAAACGCCGAGCTTTACCAAAGCGCGCATTTTTTCATCCAGAGGGCCAGCATCGGCGAGGGCTTTACCAAGCTGTTTATGCGCTTGTTGCGGCTCTGGAAACCGTTCGCTGAAGGCAACGAAAGTTTTGGGGAGTTCGCTGTCGTGTTTATTCATTTGATTGCCTCGTTTGCGGGTTCCGCCAAGCCTCCGTGGTCGGTTTCACCGGTGAAGAGATTCTGATATTAAACGAAAACCTTACCTGACATTGCAGGATTATAGAATCGGTAAATGCATTCAGATAATGCAGCCTCTGCCGTATCCAGGCGTCAATAGCGTCAGTTTGCACATGCTAATCGACCAACTATTCGTGTTGGCGGCTTATTTGCAATTTTTCAGAGAAATTACCAGTGTTCAGCGAGATTAGGCTGCGGCTTCTACTCGGTCCCGCCCATTGGCTTTGGCCTTGAACAACGCCATATCCGCTCGCATTAAAGCTTGGCACGGCAGCTCATTGGGGGAAACTTCAGCAACCCCCAGACTAATCGTCTGATGGCCGACCAGGGGAAACGACATTTCCTTAATCCTTTTTCGCAAAGCATCTGCCAAAAGCAGAGCGCCCCAGAGGCTCACGCCAGCAGCATTGGCCCAGACAATGTTGAGATGTTGTATATCAAAAACCCAGAGTGGGGTTTGTAATCGGTCAGCCACCAAAGTGGGTGGTTGTAACGTCCTGTGGGAGTTTTGGGATAGGCTGTTCATCGGTTCAACGAGATTGAGTTCCAGAGTTTGCTGTTTAATTTTCGCCCACTATCAGCGTCGTTGCGATACCCATAACAGGTCCACCTAATCATGGGTAAGTGCAGACTTAACTGACTAGTCGCGCTGAACGATTCGGCAGGTTGTTGTCTGCGTCTTGCGCTATTCTGTGACTACCGGCTTTTCGATAGAGGTGATATCAGTTGGCGAAATCACAGTTTGACGGATCAACGACTTTCGAGATTTTTCCCTGGAACAGGAATTTTGAGACCGGGTTTGGGGATATTGATGATCAGCATAAAGCCCTGGTGGAGATTCTGAATCGACTAGCGTGGCATTTTGCCTCAGATGCTTCGGAAATGACGGCAGATCGGGTAATGGACGAACTGCTGTCTTATGCATCCTATCACTTCCAGTTTGAAGAGCAGATCTGGGATCGCGCCCTGGGCGATTCGGAAATGGCCAAGAATCACCACGACAACCACCAAATGTTTTTTGCGCGAATTCAGATGCTCAAGCAAGGGCCTGGATCCCACGAAGAAAAACTGACCGAGCTATTTGACTATCTTACCAAGTGGCTGGCTTTTCATATTCTTGAATCAGACCGACGTATGGCGCTTACCATTCGGGCGATGGATCAGGGGCTAACGGTCGGAGAGGCGAGCGAGAAGGTGGATTCCGAGTTGAGCGGTTCCATTTCTGTGCTGGTCAGCGCGCTGCTCGAAATCTATGGCAAATTGTCTGCAAGCACCATTCAGTTGATGCGGGAAAAAATGGCGCGACTGCGAACCGAAGATGAACTGCACCGTCTTCAGCAAGAGCAAATAAAGGAGGCCTTGGATAATCAGGCCAGCGAATATCAAATACAACTGGAAGCGCTCGCATTTGAGGATCCGTTGACAGGCTTGTTAAACAGAAATGGAATCGTTCAAGCACTCAGGAAGCAGTTACAAGGAATAGGTCAGAGTGGGTCGGGCTGGTCGGGTGCTGTGGTTGCTATTGATCTTGATGATTTTGTGATGATCAATGCCACGCTCGGCGAAGACACCGCCGATTATTTCCTCAAGCTTCTCACGCGACGTTGGCTTGATTCAATCCCGTCGGGAGCCCGCCTCGCCCGAACAGGGGGCGATGAGTTTATACTGCTACTACCAGATACGAGCGAAATAGAATCCACGCTCGAAGCTCTGCGCCTATCGGGCCTGCAGGCCTTTCATCTGAATGATCAGCAAGTGATCGTCGAATTCACGGCCGGTATCGTGTTTGTCGTGGAGCAGACGGTTTCGGATGCTGATAGTTTGCTTCGCAAAGCGAACCAGACACTGTTCCTTGCCAAGCACGAAGCGAAAGGCGACTGGCTATATCTGGATGCTGAAGAACAGGGCCGTTACCGTGCCAGAGAGATAATTCTGTCAGGAATCCGTGAGGCCCTTACCAGAAACAATTTCCGGCTCCTGTATCAGCCCAAAGTTAACCTGCGAACGGGCGAGATCGTCGGGGCTGAGGCGCTGATACGCTGGCAACACCCGGACAAAGGGTTGATGTCTCCGGGCAAGTTTCTGCCGGCAATTGAACACCACAATCTGAGCATCTCAGTTGGGGAGTGGGTTCTGCGGGAATCGCTGCGGCAAATGCAACGTTGGGATCAGCAGAACCTCGAACTGAAGGTGAGCGTTAACATTGCTGCCTTGCATCTGCAGTCCGAGGCGTTTCCTGAGACCCTGACAAATATTCTCAAGGAATTTCCGGACATCAATCCCTCTCGACTGGATCTTGAGATTCTTGAATCCGCAACGCTGGGTGATCTGGGGCAGGCCGTGGCTACCATCTCAGCGTGCCAGGCTCTGGGTGTGGTTTTCTCACTCGATGATTTTGGAACCGGCTACTCTTCATTGTCGTATCTTAAACAGCTGCCAGTAGAAACTCTGAAACTCGACAGGGAATTCGTTTCTGGCGCCGAAAATGATCTGGAAAACCACTCGATACTCCGGAGTGTTATCGAGTTGTCCCGGGTATTTCGCAAACAATTTATTGCGGAAGGTGTGGAGACGGTTCGTCAGGGTGAAATCTTGCTGGAGCTTGGTTGTGAGGTCGCACAGGGCTATGCCATCTCGCCGCCAATGGAGCCCGAAAAGCTGCCAGCATGGGTTGCCAGTTGGCGGCCCTTTCCCGAATGGCTAAAACATCGCTAACGCAAGAGAGCTATTGCCGCAACAGATTTCGCAGACTGAGACACCACTCCAGGCTATCCAGCAGGTTTTTTACGCCCAGGCCCAGCTCCGTGTCACCTTCGATAACCAGCTTGCGCTGGAAAAACAGCTGATCTGGGTCCTGTCGACGTTCTGCCAGGGTTCTGAAGGCGGTCAGCGAGCCCCGGATGGTTGCCTCCCCGGGGCCGTCGATCACCCTGAGTCGGCCGGCCCAGAAGCCAATGGTGATACCGGGTTGTCCGCCATTCACCTCCAGGCGAATACGGCGGCCTTCGAAGTCATCGAATTCTCCGTCATCGATTGCCTGGGCAAAGATGCGATTAAGCGGCGCTTCTGCAGCCAGCTGCTTCAGGGGCACCGGGATTCGGCGATCAATAGCGCCTAGCATGGGCACAGGGGAGGGCAGGTACTCCCGAAGGACCGAAAGCGTTTGCCCCACGAGGGGAGAGTTCAGGGAGGTGATGGAAGCTAGTGGAAAAGCCATGCTTTACTCCGGGCGGTCAGTAACCGGCCTAGAGTAAAGCAAAGTGCTCTGGAACGATTTGATATAACTCAGCCCTTGTGCAGGCCTTCTTCCACCGCCCAGACGGCCACTTCCACCCGTGAGCGCAGGTTCAGTTTCTTCAGCAGGTGTTTCACATGGACCTTGACGGTGCCGTCGCTGATGTCGAGCTTGCGACCAATCATCTTGTTGGAGAGGCCCTCGGCAATCAGGCGCAGAATATCCTTCTCCCGCGGCGTCAGGCTGTCGAAATCCGGGCGTGATGCCTGCTGGGGCTTGTTGGAGCGCAATGCCTCTGCCAACAGCGTGGTCAGTCGGTCACTGATCACCATTTTGCCGACCGCCGCCTGATGGAGCTGGTTGATCATGTCTTCCGGTTCCATGTCCTTCAGCAGGTAGCCGTCTGCACCGGCCCGCAGTGCCGCTACCACGTCATCTTCCTGGTCCGACACGGTGAACATCACAATGCGGGAGCTGATATTCTGTTCCCGCAGTTTCTTCAGGGCCACAATACCGTCCATCTCGGGCATGTTCAGGTCCATCAGGATCAGGTCGGGCTCCAGCTCAGTGGCCAGCCGAATGCCGTCGGCGGCGTTACTGGCCTCCCCGGTCACAACCATATCGTCTTCCATGTCGATCAGTTGTTTGATGCCCTGGCGAAGAAGCGGGTGATCGTCGATCAACAGAATACTTGCGGGTGACTCAGACATCGGGTTCTCTCTTATTGTCAGGCGTTTGATGCTTCTGTGGGAATCAGGTTCCGGCTTTTGGGGACGTAGCCCAGGGTGACTTCCACACCCCCTTCCTCCCGGTTGCTTACTTCGACTTTGCCGCCCAGCGTTCGGGCACGATCCTGCATGATGATCAGGCCGTAGTGATTGACGGGCTGATCACTGCCGGGCAGCCCCTTGCCATTGTCCCGAATCCGAACCCGCACCTGCGGTGATTCGAACAGGACATCCACGGTTATGTCTGTGGCATCCGCATGTTTAACCGCGTTGGCCAGACCTTCCCTCACGATCTGAAGGGTATGGATCTCCTCGTTTGGGGACAAGGTTTGCGGTGGCAGATTGTAGTGCAGCTCAACCGGTTTACCCAACCGCTCCGAGAACTCTTCAATGGTCTTTTGGAGGGCAGTAAACAGGTCCGGCGTATCAAGCTTCAGGCGGAAGGTAGCCAGCAGCTCCCTGAGCTGCCGGTAAGCACTGTTCAGGCCGTTACTCAGTTCATCGAGAATGGCCTCGTGAATCTCTTGCTTCTCGCCCTCAATATTGAGGCGGCGCAATCGGGCCACCTGCATTTTCAGGTATGAGAGCGACTGGGCCAGAGAATCATGAAGCTCCCGCGCGATCACGGTGCGCTCCTCGGCGAGGGTCTGCTGCTGCTCCTCGGTGATCTGACGTTCCAGAAAAATGGCGGTGGCCAGCTGGTCGCTGAGGGTTTCCAGCAGGCGGCGGTTGGTTTTTGACAGGCCTTCCTTGGCCGGGTACCAGACTTCCAAAGTACCCAGTAATTGCCCTGGGGTGCGAATTGGAAGCAGGAGTCTGCGACCGTCGTTGGCTTCCACGGGAAGCTCGTCATACGCCTCTGGTGTCACCAGGCAGGCATTGCAATGATGATCGCGGCAGTAGAAAGGGCGTTCCCGGGTGGCTGTCGTGATGGCTTCCACCGGTTCCGAGGACTGCTTGTCATGGAGAAAGAGGCGGATCGGCCCGATGCCCAGAAGCTGCTCAAGTTCCTGAAGCATGGGGATCGCCCCGTGACACAGATCGTGCTTGGCGAACAGGTCGCGGCTTGCCGAGTGCAGCAGCTGGAGGGCCGTGTGGCTTTTTTCGAGCTCTTCCGTTTTCAGGCGCGCCCGTTCCTCCAGCTCGTGGTAAGTCAATGCCAGCTCGCTGGTCATCTGGTCGAAGGCCTGGCCCAGTTGCGCGAGCTCGTCAGAGCCGGCCAGGTCGGCTCGGCGGGAGAAATCCTGTTCGCCAACGGCGTTGGCAATGCTCACCAGCTTGCGCAATGGCCGCAGAATCCGGTTTTTCAGGTCAATGAACAGCGCGACGATGATCAGGATTGAAAAGGCCAGACTGATGATCTGGATCAGGTGCAGCAGGTCAATGCGCGCCTCGGTGCGTTGTTCCAGCATCTTGACCAGCTGGTCCACGCGATCAACGTATTGTTGCGTTGAGGCGAGCATATTCACGGTTATGGGCGTGCCCTGATCGTGATTCTGCATGGCCGGCCGGAGCATGGTTTGCCAGGATTCCAGAATCATCTGGTACTGAATGGCAAGCGGATGCTCCCGGCTCTCGGGGATCGCATGGGTAATGCTCGAATCGGCCAGCTTGGCCTCGTAACGGTCGAGCATCTGCACGATGGAGTCTAACCCCGATGCCGGCGCTTCCGGGCCGGCACTCCGGGCCAGTAACTGGAATGCCCCCATGCGCAAGGCACCTGCCAGATTGATGGCAGTGGCATTGCCTTCAATGCTTTTGGAAACCGCAAGCGTGGTCGCCATGCTGACAATGGCTGTCAGCACCACGGCGCCAACAACGATGGCGATTCGGGTTACAAGCGGGCTTCTGGGTGTCATTGACTCTTTTGCGCATCGGTGTATTTGGCGGGACGGACTGAATTATGCCCGGCCCGGACAGTCCCTGATACCTCCTTGAGGATAGTCAATTACCCCAATGGTTGGTAACCCATCATAATCTTTGACCCTTTTATGATCAAAAGATGAAACTGAAAAGCAGGTTTTTAGCAGAGCAAAAGCAATGAAGTCCGAAAGGGATGGTGCAGAGGACCGGCTGGCGTCACTGGCGGTGGTACTGCCGCTGGCGATGGCGGGCTTCGTTGTTGCTGCCGGATGCTGGACCCTGTTCGCGGTAGCCGGAGTCCACCTGCGCCTGGAACTGGATCTCAGCGACATCCAGTTTGGCTTCCTGCTGGCGATGCCGATGGCGGTTGGGGCAGCACTCGCCGTTCCGGCAGGGATTGCTGCACAGAAATTCGGTGCCCGTCGGATCATGCTGATCTGTCTGGCCGGACTTGCCGCCTGCATGCTGATACTTTTAATCACCGACACCTTTCCAGGCTACCTGATCGCCGCTGGCGGATTGGGGCTGGCGGGCGGATTCTACAGTGCCGGGTTACAGTTCGTGACGGGACACTGTGAATCTCCACGCCTGGGCCTTGTCCTGGGGGTATTCGGTGCCGGAGTCACCGGCGCCGGATTCAACTACTACCTCGTGCCTCTATTTCATGAAGCTTTTTCCTGGCACGGGGTGCCGCTGGCGTACCTCATCGTCCTGGTGCTGGTTCTTGCCTTGCTGGTCATGCTGACCGATCCGGAAGACGCGGCGGCGGACCCGAGCGCTGAAACGTCAGTCAGGATTTTGTTGCGCCAGATGCAGTCAAAGAGAGCCGGTCAGCTCTGCGGCTATTTTGGCATTGTTGCCGGTAGTTTCTTTGCCCTGGCGCTGTGGCTGCCGGATTATCTGTCGTCACAGTTCGAGCTGCCGGTGGATTCCGGTGCCCGGCTGGCGCAATGGTTTGTTATTCCGGGAGCCCTGGCCCAGATCGCTGGCGGAGGTTTTTCCGATCGGTTCGGCAGTGCAAGAGTTGTCAGCCGGGCTCTGGTTGTCTGCCTGATTGCGCTGTTTGTTCTGTCCTACCCACCCATGACGCTCTTCATCCAGGGCGTCGACGCCATGATCCGTGTTGAATTTGCCCTGCCCATGCAGGTCGAGAGCGTGTTTGTGGTGACTCTCGGGCTGGCCATGGGTTGCACCATGGGGAGTCTCCAGCGGCTGGTCATTATCGAAAATCGGCCTGTGGCGGCCTTTGTTGCCGGGCTGCTTCTGGTTAGCGCCTGTTCCGTGGCGTTTCTTCTACCAGTGATCTTCAGCAGTGTGAACCACTGGCTGGGCATCCGCAGTGCGGTCTTCATGATTCTCTTCCTCTTACTTGTGGGCTGCCTGTTCCTGTTTGCCCGGGAAAGTCGCCGGCACGAGCGCGAGCACCTTCTCCACCCGGGGATATAGGCCGCCTACCCCCTGGGTGGTAGAAGCGGGTTATGAGGTAGTAACCACGCAGATTTCGCGGTTTTTCTCACACACAATGGTCTCAAATCGGAGCAACGATCCAGCAGACGGGTTGATGGAGAAAGAGACCATGAGTCATTTGATCGATAAACTGAATTACTTCAGGAAGAAGCGCGAGCCGTTCGCCAACGGCCATGGCGAAACCCACGAAGTCAGTCGCGAGTGGGAAGACAGCTACCGCCAGCGCTGGCAGCACGACAAGATCGTGCGTTCCACCCACGGCGTCAACTGCACCGGTTCCTGCAGCTGGAAAATCTACGTCAAGAACGGCCTGGTGACCTGGGAAACCCAGCAGACCGATTACCCCCGTACCCGTCCGGATCTGCCCAACCATGAACCCCGCGGTTGCCCACGTGGTGCCAGCTACTCCTGGTACATGTACAGCGCCAACCGCCTGAAGTACCCGTTGATGCGCAAGCACCTGATGAAGCTCTGGCGCGCGGCGAAAGTTGAGCACAAGGATCCGGTGGATGCCTGGGCGTCCATTGTTGAAGATCCCAAGAAAACGGCGGAGTACAAGCCGCGCCGGGGTATGGGCGGCTTCGTGCGTTCCAGCTGGGACGAAGTCAACGAGCTGATTGGCGCCTCCAACGTCTACACCGCCAAGAAGTATGGCCCGGACCGCATCATCGGCTTCTCGCCCATTCCTGCCATGTCCATGGTCTCCTACGCGGCTGGTAGCCGCTACCTGTCGATGATTGGCGGCGTTTGCATGAGCTTCTACGACTGGTACTGCGATCTGCCGCCGGCCTCCCCGCAAACCTGGGGCGAGCAGACCGACGTGCCTGAATCCGCGGACTGGTACAACTCCGGCTACATCATTGCCTGGGGCTCCAACGTGCCCCAGACCCGTACCCCCGATGCTCACTTCTTCACCGAAGTGCGCTACAAAGGCACCAAGACCGTTGCCATCACGCCGGACTACGCCGAAGTTTCCAAGCTGTCCGACGAGTGGATGAATCCGAAGCAGGGCACAGACGCCGCCCTGGGCATGGCCATGGGCCACGTCATCCTGAAAGAGTTCCACGTCGACAAGCCCAGTGAGTACTTCACCGACTACGTGCGTCGCTACACCGACATGCCTTACCTGGTCATGCTGGAAGAAAAGGACGACGGCAGCTTCGTGCCGGGCCGGTTCCTGCGCGCCAGTGACCTGGTAGACGGTCTGGGTGAAGAGAACAACCCCGAGTGGAAAACCATCGCAATCGACGAGGCTTCCGGTGAGCTGACGGCTCCCAATGGCTCTATTGGCTATCGCTGGGGCGAAAAGGGCAAGTGGAACCTGAAACAGACCGCCAAGGGCTCCGACGTCAACCTGCAGCTGTCCATGGTCGAGAAACACGACGACGTTGTGGACGTGGCCTTCCCGTACTTCGGTGGTATCGAGCACGACCACTTCAAGCATGTGGAAATCAAGGATGTGCTCAAGCACAAGCTGGGTACCCGCAAGGTAAAGCTGGCGGATGGCTCCGAAGGGCGCGTGGTGACTGTCTATGATCTGATGGTCGCCAACTATGGCATCAGCCGTGGCCTGGGCGAGGATGACGGTGCCACTTCCTATGACGAGGTGAAGCCCTACACCCCGGCCTGGCAGGAAAAGATCACCGGCGTCCCCGCCGAGAAAGTGATCCGCATTGCCCGTGAGTTCGCCGATAACGCCGACAAGACCA
>Ga0207884_1000308_pt1 | contig 34540 bp, 30 predicted proteins | sample MalvirmetaMSP144_FD_184236 | JGI IMG/M metagenome (GOLD analysis project Ga0207884, IMG submission 184236) | Marine viral communities from the Deep Pacific Ocean - MSP-144 (SPAdes) | ecosystem: Environmental > Aquatic > Marine > Oceanic | place: Pacific Ocean | collected 2011-07-08 | reverse complement strand
GATCAGGGTTGCCCCCATTGTCCAATATTCCCCACTGCTGCCTCCCGTAGGAGTTCGGGCCGTGTCTCAGTCCCGATGTGGCTGATCATCCTCTCAGACCAGCTACGGATCGTCGCCTTGGTGAGCCTTTACCCCACCAACTAGCTAATCCGACATAGGCACATCCAATAGCGCAAGGTCCGAAGATCCCCTGCTTTCCCCCTTAGGGCGTACGCGGTATTAATCCGGGTTTCCCCGGGCTATCCCCCACTACTGGGCAGTTTCCTATGCATTACTCACCCGTCCGCCGCTCGTCAGCATCCCGAAGGACCTGTTACCGCTCGACTTGCATGTGTTAAGCCTGCCGCCAGCGTTCAATCTGAGCCATGATCAAACTCTTCAGTTTAAATCATATAAGGATCCGAAGATCCCAATTCTTGCTCAAGACAAAACTCAATTTTCGACGAGTCACTGTCCTGATATTTCGTATCCGAAATACCTCGGCCAGCGCCCACACGAATTACTTGGTTAACTTTTTAAAGAGCAGTGGGAACGTCTCCGTTCCCTGATCAAGGCCGCGTATTCTACAGTGAATCGCACCCTTGTCAACCGCTTTGAGAAGAAATTCAATAACCGGAATCTCTAATGTTTTCAAACGGTTGTCTTTCGATTTCTGGCCCGCCTGACCGGCGTGCCCCTCGAAAGAGATGCGTATTCTACAGCCCAGCGGCCAGGTGTCAACGGTTCGTAAGCAAGTTTTTGCCAAAGGCGGCGAAATACCGTCAAAAAACCGCTTTTACCAGGCCAGCAGACCTCATGGCCTTTTCTCTTGCCTCTTCAATAGTGTCGCCTTTCGCTAAAGTGACACCCATCCGCCTTTTGCCTTTCAGCTCCGGCTTGCCGAAAAGTCGCAGATATACCTCAGGTTCAGCCAGTGCTTTCTCGAGACCGGTGTACGCCACGTCTGACGAATCCCCTTCAGGCAGAATAACGGCAGACGCGCTGGGCCCGAGCTGCCGGATGACGGGTACCGGTAAACCGAGTATCGCCCTGGCATGAAGCGCAAACTCTGACAGATCCTGGGAAACCAGGGTTACCAGACCGGTATCATGGGGCCGTGGCGAGACTTCGGAAAACCAGACCTGATCGCCCTTCACAAAAAGCTCGACCCCGTAGATGCCATAACCACCCAGATTATCAACCACGGATTCGGCAATCTCGCGGGAGCGTGCAAGTGCTGGGTTACTCATTGGTTGTGGCTGCCAGGATTCCCGGTAGTCGCCATCCTCCTGACGATGACCAATAGGATCACAGAACGATATCCCGTCACGGTGCCGCACCGTCAACAAAGTGATCTCATAATCAAAGTCTACAAAACCTTCAACAATCACCCTGCCTTTTCCCGCTCGACCACCCGACTGGGCGTATTCCCACGCAGCCTCAACGTCCTCTTTGCTCTTTACGGTACTCTGGCCTTTGCCAGAGGAACTCATCACAGGCTTCACCACTAACGGCAGTCCGATCTCTTCAACCGCGGCCAGATAATCGTCTCTGGTTTCAGCAAAGCGATAAGGAGACGTTGCCAGCCTCAGCTCTTCTGCTGCCAGCCGACGGATACCTTCCCGGTTCATGGTGAGGTTCACGGCTCTGGCTGTGGGTATCACGCGATACCCCTCCTGTTCCAGCTTGACCAGTTCCGGAGTGGCAATCGCTTCAATTTCGGGAACAATAAGATGAGGCTTTTCAGATTCGATGACGTATCGCAGCGCATCTCCGTCGAGCATATCGATTACATGGCTGCGATGGGCCACCTGCATGGCGGGTGCGTTGGCGTAGCGATCGACCGCAATCACTTCCACCCCAAGGCGCTGTAACTCAATAACCACTTCCTTTCCAAGCTCGCCAGAACCACAGAACAGAACGCGGAAGGCGTTATCTTTCAGTGGGGTCCCGAGCGTCACGGAATCTGGCGGGGCGGTTTCGGACATGGTGATGGCTTCCTTTTTGGTGGTTGATTGACTCAGAGACTGACCTGCTCTTCCCGCCGCGCAACGTTTTCGAGCACTTTGCGTCGCTCTTCGTCGTCAAACCGCGGCCAATTCATTATCTCATCGCTGGTTCGATGGCAGCCGATACAGACGTCATTTTCATCCAGCGCGCAGATACTGACACAGGGCGACTGCACCCGATCCTGTCGGCGCATCTCAGTCCTCCACTTCCGACGGTTCGCAGGGCTTGAGACACTGGCTGTAGTTCTCTGCATTCTTTACATAATGAGCGGCGCTCATTTCCAGCATTTTCTTCTGGTTGTCGGTCAGTTCCCGCTTGATCTTGCCGGGCGAGCCGACCACCATCGATCCATCAGGCACTTCCATACCTTCCGGAATCAGTGTGTTTGCCCCGATCAGGCAATGCTTACCAATTTTGGCGCCGTTAAGAACAACCGCATTAATACCGATGAGCGAGTAGTCCCCTATTTCACAGCCGTGCAGCATCACTTTGTGGCCAACCGTGACTCCACGACCCAGATTGAGGGTAAGACCCGGGTCCGTATGAAGTACGGAACCGTCCTGAACGTTGGTTTCCGGGCCGATAGTAATCCACTCGTTATCACCTCGGATCACCACGTTAAACCAGACACTCGAACGCTCCATTAGCCTGACACTTCCAATCACCGAGGCATTGTCCGCAACGAACTGCCCCTGCCCATGAAGTTCCGGCTTTCGATCACCAAGTTCAAAAAACATAACAGCCTCCTTTCAACCTTTCTTCGCCGGCTCGAGAAGATCGATGCCAGCGTCGTAAACTGCGTTCAGAAAATCCACCAGCACAACCGCCGAAAGACCCCAGATCTGGAATCGGTCCCAGCGGTAACAGGGCACGTAGAACGTGTTGTTCATAAAGCTGAGAGCGTCGGTACGTTCCCGGCGGTCTTCCAGAAAAAAACTCACCGGCACCCTGAAAATGCTCTCGATCTCGGCAGGGTTCGCCGTTAGCGGGTGATCGCCGGGAATCACGCCGACGTAAGGCGTCACCAGAATCTGGTGCAATGACATCACCTGACTGAGGGGTCCGATGAGCTCGACCTTCTCGGGTGGTAGACCAATTTCTTCGTGGGTTTCACGGAGGGCCGTGTGCGCAAGGGACTCATCTTCACGGTCACGCCGTCCACCCGGGAAAGAAACCTGCCCCCGATGAGTGCTCAGATTTGACGATCTGAGCGTAAACACAATTTCGGGATTGTCACGATTCTCGGTAACCGGGACCAGAACCCCCGCCTCGGGATAGTCCAGCGTCAATAACCTGGGCACATAACCGGAAAGGCGTTCGTGAAGTAGGTCGCGCAAAATCTGGCTCCGTTTTTACATCTGACTCTTGAATGAGACACCCGCAGCACGGATAGTTACGTTCACAATCACACACTCGTCCAGTTTACGGTGAACCGAATGAAATACTGCAGTACCTGCGGCGCGCAGGTCGAACAAAAAATTCCTGAAGGCGACAATCGCCATCGTTATGTGTGTGTTAATTGCGAAACCATACATTACCAGAATCCGCGAATTGTCGCCGGTACCGTGCCCGTTCTGGATGGCCAGGTACTACTCTGCCGCCGGGCAATCGAGCCTCGGTATGGCTACTGGACCCTACCCGCCGGCTTCATGGAAAACTCGGAAACCACACTGGAGGCGGCCGCTCGGGAAACCGTGGAGGAAGCACTTGCCGACGTCACCATGGATGACCTGTACACGGTCATTCACGTGCCCCATATTGATCAGGTCCATATGTTTTACCGCGCCACACTGAACAGCCGGGATTTCGGCGCCGGCGAGGAGTCACTGGAAACCCGGCTATTCCCCCTGGCGGAAATTCCCTGGGACGAGCTTTCCTTCCCAACGGTTCGCCGAACACTCGAACTGTTTCTGGCAGATTATGAAAAAGACCAGTATCCGGTACATGTTGAGGACATCCGCTACCAGATGCGCAAATAACATGACGCCCGTTACAGGTCTTCCATCCGGAAAACCTCATAGGCCGGTTCTTCGTAAGGGTGCGCCAGCTTGAGAGCGGCAACGGCCGCCCTTATTGCACCGTCTTCACACACCAGCTCCACCCGATACTCGCTTACTGTCTCGAGCTCGCCTGACTGACCCAGGAACGGCTGACTGCCGTCAAGCGGTCGGAATTGACCCTGACCCACGCACTGCCATGCACAGCAGTCATAGTCACCGATCCGGCCTGCGCCAGCTGTGAAAAGTGCGTTCTTGGTTTCTTCCAGATGACTTTCAGGAACGAAATAGCAAAGTTTGTACATCAGCAACACCTCCCGATTGTCTCGCTAAACCCAATATTCAGGACAGATTAAGCAGTTATGCACTTACCCACAGAATCTGTGGATAACTCTGGGGAAAGTTTTTGGGAACCCTCGTCTACGCCCTGCTAATACTGCACTTCCGTCAAATTGGCGACAAATTACCCGATCAAAATAAACGCTTAATTTTCAACTAGTTAGTATTGTCTAGCAAAAAATGAATCTGGAACCAATGCTTTGCTCACGCAGTAACCAGCCCGGCCCCAAAAATGTGCATAAAACTCAAACGTCAAGCCCGTAACCGCCAATTTAACGAAAAAAACCGGCCTGAATTCCATCATTTTCAGATGCATCCAGACCGGTTTCCAGAATACGGGATTTTTTATCCGTACCAGCGCCGAGCGTTACGAAATATCCGTATCCACGGCGCATCTTCATTCCAGTGCTCCGGATGCCAGGAATGCTGGGACGTCCGGAAAACCCGTTCCGGATGAGGCATCATGATGGTAACCCGCCCATCCCGAGTGGTGACGCCGGTAATCCCCTCGGCGGAACCATTTGGGTTGTATGGGTATCGCTCGGTAACCTGCCCCCGGTTGTCTACGTAACGAAGCGCTACCAATTCGCTCTCCGTCAGATTCACAGGGCTGTCATTGCCAGAAAACTCGACGCGACCTTCGCCGTGGGCCACGGCGATCGGCATGCGCGAACCGGCCATGCCGTCCAGGAATGCCGACGGTGATGACGGAACCTCGGCCATCACCAGACGCGCTTCGAACTGTTCTGACTGATTCCTCACAAATCTTGGCCACCCCTGGCTGCCCGGGATCAGTTCGTGAAGATTCGACAGCATCTGGCAGCCATTGCAGACTCCCAGGGTTAGTGTGTCCTGACGGTTAAAGAAGGCCGCAAACTGGTCCCTGACACGATCGTTAAACAGGATGGATTTGGCCCAGCCCTCACCGGCGCCAAGTACATCACCAAATGAGAAACCGCCACAAGCCACCATCGATTTGAAGCCTTCAAGGGAAACCCGCCCGGAGAGCAGATCACTCATGTGCACGTCGACAGACTCGAAACCTGCCCGATCAAACGCAGCTGCCATCTCCACCTGGCCGTTCACACCCTGCTCGCGGAGTACCGCGACTTTCGGGCGTGCGCCGGTATTGATAAACGGTGCCGCGACGTTCTCATCCGGATCGAAGGTCAGTTCGGCGTGCAGCCCTGCGTCGCCCTCATCTTTCAGATTATCGAATTCCTGCTGGGCGCAGTCGGCGTTATCACGGAGAGACTGAATACGATAACTGGTCTGGGCCCACAGCTGATGGAGCTCTGCCCGGGAACGGCAGATAACGTCTTCGCCGCCGAAGGAGAACCTCACCTGATCGTCACTGTTCAGGGTCCCCACGACGGAGGTGTGGTCATCAAGGCCTGCTGCCGAGAACTGCTGCAGCACAAAAGAGGTGTCCTCTCGACGCACCTGGATGACCGCCCCGAGTTCTTCGTTGAACAGTTCCCGCGGGAACTGGGACGCGTCCTCTGCGAGGCCATCCAGCTTGATATCGATGCCGGTGTGCCCGGCAAACGCCATTTCCGCCAGAGTGACAAACAGCCCGCCGTCGGAACGGTCGTGGTAGGCCAGTAGTTTACCGTCACCGTTCAGCCCCTGGATCACGGCAAAAAACGCCTTGATGTCTTCAGGGTCATCCAGATCCGGGGCCACTGCTCCGACCCTCTGGTAAACCTGTGCCAGACACGAGCCCCCAAGACGATTCTGGCCCGCCGCAAGGTCCACCAGAATCAGGTCAGTCTCGCCCGCATTGGTAATCAGCTGCGGTGTCAGCGTACGGTCCACATCCACTACCGGCGCAAAGCCACTGACAATCAGTGACAGCGGTGAAGTCACGCTTTTCTGTTCACCACCATCTTCTTCCCAGACCGTTTTCATGGACATGGAATCCTTGCCCACGGGAATCGCAATTCCCAACTCCGGACACAGCTCCATGCCAACCGCTTTTACCGTCTCGTAGAGATTTTCGTCTTCACCGGGATGGCCCGCTGCGGCCATCCAGTTGGCGGACAGACGGATATCAGACAGTGCCGCAATTGGGGCAGCGGCAATATTGGTGATCACTTCACCCACCGCCATCCGCCCTGAGGCCGGCGCGTCGATAACGGCAACAGGCGTGCGTTCGCCCATGGCCATAGCCTCACCGGACCGGACATCAAACGAGGTAGAGGTTACGGCAACATCGCTGACCGGTACCTGCCAGGGTCCGACCATCTGGTCGCGGGCAACCAGCCCGGTAATTGTGCGATCACCGATGGTGATCAGAAAGCTCTTCGATCCGACAGTCGGCAGTCGCAACAGGCGATCGACGGCGTCGTTAACGTCAATCTTGCCGGAATCGAAAATCGGCTTGGTAAAGGATGAACGGGTCACACTGCGATGCATGCGCGGCGGCTTGCCAAACAATACATCCATTGGCAGATCCACAGGCCGGTCATCAAAATAGGAATCCGACAACTGAAGATGATGCTCCTCGGTCGCATCACCAACCACCGCGTACGGGCAACGCTCGCGACGACAGAGTGCGTCGAAGAGTTCGAGGTTCTCCGGAGCGACAGCCATCACATAGCGTTCCTGGGATTCGTTGCACCAGATCTCCAGAGGTGACATGCCCGGCTCGTCACTGGGGATATCCCTCAGTTCAAAACGGCCACCGCGGCCACCGTCTTTCACCAGTTCTGGCATCGCGTTGGAAAGCCCGCCCGCGCCAACGTCGTGGATAAAGCAGATGGGGTTTTCGTCACCCATTTGCCAGCAGCGGTCGATCACTTCCTGGCAACGGCGTTCCATTTCCGGGTTGTCGCGCTGAACCGAGGCAAAATCCAGATTCTCGTTGCTGGATCCCGAGTCCATGGAAGACGCAGCGCCACCGCCCAGACCAATCAGCATGGACGGTCCGCCCAATACAATCAGCTTGGCGCCAACGGGGATATGGCCTTTCTCAACATGATCGGCGCGAATGTTACCCAGACCGCCAGCGATCATGATGGGTTTATGGTAACCGCGGACTTCCTCGCCGTTTGCGCCTGGCACAAGGCTTTCAAAAGTGCGGAAATAGCCAGCCAGGTTGGGCCGGCCGAATTCGTTATTGAACGCCGCGCCACCAATGGGCGCCTCGATCATGATATCCAGCGCGGAAGCAATTCGCTCCGGCTTGCCATAACCAATTTCCCAGGGCTGGCTGTCGTCGGGAATATTCAGGTTGGAGACAGTAAAACCGGTGAGCCCGGCTTTCGGCTTCGAGCCCCGTCCGGTGGCGCCCTCATCGCGAATCTCGCCGCCAGAACCTGTGGCCGCCCCTGCCGCCGGAGCGATAGCGGTCGGGTGGTTGTGAGTTTCCACCTTCATGAGAATATGAATATCTTCCTCATGGTAACGGTAGGTTCCGCTTTCCGGTTCCGGAAAGAAGCGGCCGCCCTTGCTACCACGGATCACCGACGCGTTATCCTTGTAGGCGGATAGCACACCATCACTGCTCATCTCATGGGTGTTCCGGATCATCGCGAACAGCGACTTTTCCTGACCCTCGCCGTCAATATCCCAGGACGCATTGAAAATCTTGTGGCGACAGTGCTCCGAGTTCGCCTGGGCAAACATCATAAGCTCAACATCGGTCGGATCACGCTCCAGGTGGGTGAACGACTTGACCAGATAATCGATCTCGTCCTCGGCAAGCGCGAGTCCCAGTGACTGGTTGGCCTCGACCAGTGCCCGGCGCCCACCGGAAAGAACCGGCACCCGTGCAAGCAGCCTGGGTTCCTCAGTGTGGAACAGCAGTTCGGCACCGCCCATTTCGTGGAACACTTTCTGGGTCATGCGATCGTGCAGAAGACCGGCAATCTTTTCCCGCTGTTCCAGGCTGAGCTTGCGAGCACATCTTACATAGTAGGCAGTGCCCCGCTCGATACGCCGAATCTGACGCAGGCCGCAGTTGCGGGCAATTTCCGTGGCCTTACTTGACCAGGGCGAGAGCGTGCCGGGCCGCGGAACAACCAGAAAAAGCACGCCTTCCGGCTCTTCAACCGTGACGCTGGGGCCGTATGTCAGCAATCGGTCCAATACGGCCTGATCGCAGTCGGTCAGTTCAGACTCCAGGTCGGTGAAATGCATGAACTCGGCGTAAACATGCTCCACATCGGGCACTATGTCCTGGATACGGGAATGCAGCTTGCGAGAACGGAAAGGCGAGAGCGCCGGAGCGCCGCGAAGTTCGAGCATATCTAAACCTGTGTGCGAAACGGGTTCGTCGGGGAAATGGCCAATAGCCGGCCAACTGAAAGGCCGCAATGATACTCGAAAGCGGGACCGGGATACAGCGTTCTACCGCCTCTGGGAGCTGGATAAATTTACATCATTTTGCACAGATATTGAGCAATTAATTTGACCGCATCATCCAGACCATAGATCATGATGTCGAGCCAGGGAGGCTTTGGAATGGGCTTTAACGCGCTGGTGATCGAAACTGCAAGCGCGCCGTAGAACCCATCGTAACGGAATGAGGGAGTTCGTAACTTTGCCAGATCTTTTAACACAAAATGGTCAGCAACGACTGATGCCGTCCTTCAGGCGGGCCCTTCTTTTCGGCGCGCTCTTTGTTGTTGCTGGCTGCTCACGGCCCAGCACCCTCCAGGAGGTACGCGCGGAAGGTGTACTTCACGTCATCACCAAAACAGCCCCTTCGATTTATTACGAGGGTCGCGACGGCAAAACCGGATACGACTACCAGCTTGCCAAGTTGTTTGCCGAGGACCTGGGCGTTGAGCTCCGGCTTCGGGTTGCGGATGACAACACCGAAATTCTCTCTGTGCTCGATCAGAATTACGCCCACATAGGAATGGCCGGTGTCTCCGCCCGAGTCGGGTTCGACTCGCGATTCCAGGCCATTGCCAATGGCACCAAAGCCAGATCCGTCGTTGTTTACAACCGTGATGCGGAACGCCCGGAAACCCTGAAGGACCTGGACGGCGAAACCTTGCACCTGCTGGCAAACAGCAACCATCGCCGGCAACTCCAGCCATCGGAAGACGTTGTTGGCGATGTTCAGTGGCAGGAACATCCAGGCCTTGATGCTGCTGGTCTGCTGGCGCGGGTCCAATCCGGCGAATTTTCCTACGCTGTCGTCGCTTCCAACGAACTGAACCTTAATCACGTATTCTTTCCCGAGGTCAAAAGGGGGTTCAGCCTGAATGACCCGGCCGACGTTCTTTGGCTGTTCCCTGCCGAACAGGATCAGAGCCTGGTGAAGGCCGCCAGGAATTTTTTCGCAAAGGTGGACGCAGACGGCACGCTGGCGCAACTGAACGAGAGATTCTATGGCCACCTGGACCGCCTGAATTATGTCGGCGCGCGCACCTTCCTTAATCACGTCAGAAACCGGCTACCCAAGTACGACACTCTGTTCAAGGAATATGCGAAAGAGTATGAACTTGACTGGCGTCTGCTGGCGGCGGTGGGCTACCAGGAATCCCACTGGCGTCCGAATGCGGTTTCCCCCACCGGTGTGCGCGGCCTGATGATGTTGACGCGCAGCACGGCCAGCCATATCGGAATCAGCAACCGGCTAGACGTGGAGGAAAGCATCCGTGGCGGTGCGAAATATCTCACCATCGTTCGCCGCAAGGTCCCGGAGCGCATCCCCGAGCCGGACAAAACCTGGTTTGCACTGGCTTCCTATAACGTCGGCTGGGGCCATGTTGAGGACGCCCGCCGCCTGACGGAGGGGGCCGGAAAAGATCCAGACCGGTGGATGGACGTCAAGGAATTCCTCCCCCTTCTGAGCCAGAAAGAGTGGTACACGAAAACCCGTTTCGGATACGCCCGGGGCAACGAGCCGGTTATGTACGTACAGAATATAAGACGTTATTACGATTTTCTGGCCTGGATGTATGAACCCGCGCAGGTGGCTGATGCCGACGAGGGAGCCTGGCTGAACGAACTTGGGGCGGCCCAGCCAACAGTCGCGCCCGGTCCGCGAGTGGTCAAAAAGAGCAGAGGACATAAAGTCCCGGAAGATCTGAGCTACCTGCCGCCAACACTCTGATGGATCCGCGATCGGTCCACCCTGGAGGTCCGGCAGCTACCCGCTTGAAACCGCATCCAGTGCGGATTCAATATGGTCACTGGCATACCCGCGGCGGGCCAGAAACCGCCCCTGTCGGCCTTTCTCATCCCAGTCACCACGAATATCCTCAAGGCCAAACCGCCGGTCCCGAACCCGGGTAGCCGCTTCGATCCACTCCCGGTCCGTCATTGACGACAGCCACTCGGGCGGCGTCCGTATACCCCGTTGCTGCAGTTCAGCAATGATTTTTACGGGGCCATAGCCAAGATCGAATCGCTGACGCGAGAAGACATCGGCGAAACGCTCGTCGCTGAGCCAGTTATTGACTTCGAATTCATCCAGCACTTTTTCAATTGTGGCTGCCTCAACCTTGCGCTGGCGCAACTTGAGATCCAGCTCAAGGCGGCTATGTTCGCGCCTGGCCAGTAACCGCATTGCCGCTGCCCTGGCCTTATCTTCCGGATCTTCCTGTTTTGCCATTCCAAGTCTTCCCGCCCTTGCCTTCAAAGCGCTAGACTAGCGCCCATATTTTCAGAAGGATACCTTTATGGCTGCGCTCATCCAGAAACTCTTTGGCCGCAAAAAAGCACCCGATCCGAAACAGACCGAACCTGCCGAGCCGACCGTAAACCAGCAGGAAAAAGCGGATCGCCAGGATGAATTGCGCCAACAGCAGCTTTCACAACTAGCCGCATCGCCATCACAGGCTGAACTGGAATCACTGGCCACCGCAGGCGTTACCGCGGGCATCCGGCTTTCCGCGGCAAAAGGCCTGAGCGATAAGCAGGCCCTGCAACGTGTCCAGAAACACACCAAGGGAAAAGACAAAGGCGTCTACCAGACCGTTCGTCAGACGCTTCAGTCGATAAAAGCAGACGAAGAAGAGGCTCAGCACCGGCAAGAAGCCATCATCGCCCTGATCCGCAACGCTCAGGACCAGGCCAAAAGCGATGATACCAAGCTGTTTGAGCCACGCCTGGAAGCCCTGCTAAAGCGCTGGTCGGACCTGGAAAGCCATGCCACCGAAACCCAGACCAGCGAATTCCTCCAGGCCGTTCATCAATGCCGCAGCCGCCTGGACGCCATCAATGCCGAGAAAGACCATCAGGCCCGCGCCAATGAACAGAAAAACCAGCGTAGTGAAACCCTGACGCTGCTGAAGCAGACCCTCGACGAACTCAAGCACCCGTCGGAAGACGCCGAGCCGGCCCTCGCCTCCCTGGATGCCTTGCAGAAAACCCAGGAAAACCGGTGGCTGGAAGCCACTCGCGAGACCACCGTTGAAAAACAGGAACAGAAAAGCTACGAAGCGCTCATGCTACCCCTGCGGTCCTACATTGCGGCCCTCAGGCGCCTTGGCCAGAACCGCGATGCCATCCAGACCCACTTAAACGAACCGGAAAGCGACCCGACCGCCGTCAAGGAACTGCTCGACACCATTGACTGGCCAGACGGCTTTCCGCTGCCACCTCTGCTTCAGCAACTGGCCAGAAAGGCCGGTGAGAACCCCCACAAAAACCTGGAAAGCCAGCGTGCAACAAAGGACTCAGCGGAACAGAAAGCCCTTGCGGACACACTGACCCAAACGCTTTCACAACTGGAACAGGCTCTGGAGGCCCGCCAGCTCAAAGAGTCCCGGCAACTATTCAAAGCCGCCCAGCAGCAGTTCAAACAGCTCGACCGCAAGCACAGCCAGCCCATGCAGGCCCGAATCCAGCTCCTGGGCGGGCAGCTCCGTGAACTTACAGACTGGCAGGGCTTCGCCACACGGCCGAAGCAGATCGCCCTATGCGAGCAGATGGAATACCTCGCCGAACAGCCCATCGAGCCTGAAGCCAAGGCCGAGCGGATCAAGGAACTGCAGAACGAATGGCGAGGACTTGGGGGCTCATCGGACCGGGAGCTCTGGGCAAGATTCAAACAGGCCTCCGACCTGGCCTACGAGCCCTGCAAGGCCTATTTTGCGGCAAAATCCGGCCTGAAAGAGGCCAATCTGGAAGCCCGTAAAACCATCGTTGAACAGTTGCAGACCTTTATCGACAACGCCGACTGGCAATCCATCGACTGGAAAGCAGCAGAACAGATTCATCAGAAAGCCCGGGAAGAATGGAAGGCCGCCTGGCCTATTGAATTCCGGGATAACCGTCCGGTTCAGAAAGACTTCGATGCGCTGCTCAAGCGGCTGGAAGAGCCATTGAACGAAGAGCGCATGAAAAACGAAGCACTCAAGCAGGACATTGTCGAGCGGGCCGAAGCACTGATTGAGCACGATCCGCTTTCAGAGGCAATGAACCAGGCAAAAGCGCTGCAGAGCGAATGGCAGCAGGTGGGCATCACCCGCCATCGGGAAGATCGCAAGCTGTGGCAGGCATTCAGGAAAGCCTGCGACCAGATCTTCGCCCGCCGGGATGCCGCGAAAAACGAACAGCAGGAGCAGACCCGCGCCGCTGACGAGAATGCCGGGCCTTTACTGGAGAAATCCCGCCAGCTGGACGAAAGTCAGCCAATGACCGAGCTGGCATCCTGCCTGGGCGAATTGGACGCGTTGAACCACGAGCCCCTGTCAGGCTCCGTGCAGAGCCAGGTCCGGCAGGAACGGGAGAGGCTGAGATCACTGATCGAATCCCTGCGCAGCCAGGAAAAACTGAACGTCTGGAAAAGCCACATCCAGTCGCGGGTTGCAGGGTCGCTGAACGCCTCCGATCTGCCCGGGCACTGGCCGAAACTGGCCGAAGGTCTTGAGGTTGCAGATTCGGCAGAGCTGGTCATTCGCGCCGAAATTCTGGCAGAAACCGCCTCACCCGCTGACGAACAGTCCAAACGCATGGAAATCCAGGTTCAACGGCTGGCCGATGGCATGGGCGGCAATGGAAACGACCAGAGCAGGCTGGCCCAGATGGAAAGCCTGGTCGCCTGTTGGTGTCTGCTGCCAGAAGACGAGTCGCTCAACCAGGAGCGTGCTGATCGGCTGATCGCCGCACTGGAAGCTGCGGTCCGTCAGCCGGCCTGATTGCAGTTCCCTCTTACAGTTCCCTTCTGTGGCCCCTCACGAATTCCCTGGCTTCTTTCACGGCGGTCAGGGAGTTTTTCTTCATGGCATCCATCTCCCCTTCCGCCATATAAAACACCATATCAACGCTGTGCCGGTAGTACTTTGACGGCAACCGGTTGAGCGCCACGCACATTACGTCGGTCAGAAAATCCTCGTCGTCATCCGGGTGGTGGGTTTCATCAATGGCGTCAGCGACCAGCTTTTCATACAGATTATCAATGGCGTCTCTCAGAGACATGGCTTTACTCCTGCCTTAACGGGTTATTCTTCCTACACCATAGATGCCGCTGCATTAAAAGTCATGAGTGGCATCACGCCCCTGAGCAGTTTCGCCAATGCAATTGGCACTGCGCGCCATTACCTCTTCCTCCCTCCAGCCGCTATGGTTATACCCGATCAACTTTTACCAGCCCACAGAGGACAGGAAATGACCACCGAAGCCTATATCTTCGACGCGGTCCGCACGCCCAGAGGGCGCGGCAAAAAAGATGGCTCCCTGCACAGCGTCAAGCCCATTACCCTGATGACCCAGATTCTTAACGCGCTTCAGGAGCGCAACAGCCTGGACACGGCCCAGGTGGACGATATCGTGCTTGGGTGCGTTACCGCCGTGGGCGATCAGGGCGCGGATATTGCCAAAACCGCCGCCCTGGCCGCGGACTGGGACGAGGTCGTCGCCGGTGTCACACTCAACCGCTTCTGTGCCTCCGGGCTTGAGGCCGTCAATCTGGCGGCCATGAAGGTACGCTCCGGCTGGGAAGACCTGGTGGTTGCCGGGGGTGTCGAAGCCATGTCCCGGGTTCCCATGGGATCGGACGGCGGCGCCTGGGCCACCGACCCGGCCACCAACCTGCACACCGGATTCATGCCCCAGGGCATCGGCGCCGACCTGATCGCCACCCTGGAAGGCTTTAGCCGTGAAGACGTGGACGGATTTGCCGTCAGATCCCAGCAAAAAGCGGCCAACGCCTGGGAAAAGGGCTATTTCGCCAAGTCCATCATTCCGGTGACCGATCAGAATGGCGTGATTATTCTGGATCGGGATGAGCACGTTCGGGGCACGACGTCCCTTGAATCCCTGTCCGGGCTAAAACCCTCCTTCCAGATGATGGGCGAGATGGGCTTTGACGGTGTGGCGCGGGAAAAGTACCACTACGTCGAGAAAATCAACCACGTACACCACGCCGGCAACTCTTCCGGGATCGTCGACGGCGCCACCGCCATGCTGATCGGCAGTGAGGCCAAGGGCAAGGCCCTGGGCCTGACCCCGCGCGCGCGCATCCTGGCCACGGCGGTTACCAGCACCGACCCCACCATCATGCTGACCGGCCCTGCTCCTGCCGCCCGAAAGGCACTGGAAAAAGCCGGAATGACCGCAGACCAGATTGACCTTTTTGAAGTGAATGAAGCCTTCGCCTCGGTGGTGATGCGTTTCCAGCGCGAACTGTCGGTGCCGGATGAAAAGGTGAACGTTAACGGCGGCGCCATCGCCATGGGCCACCCCCTCGGGGCAACCGGCGCCATGATTCTGGGCACCCTGCTGGACGAACTGGAGCGGAGAGAACGGCGCTACGGCCTGGCCACCCTATGTGTGGGTGGCGGCATGGGCATTGCCACCATTATCGAGCGCATCTGAGCCGACGACAGATTTCGAGGAGACATCGAACATGAGTGCCATTCAGTACGACCTGGGATCAGACAAGATTCTGACCCTCACCATCGATATGCCCGGCCAGTCCGCCAATACCATGAACGCGGAGTTCCGTAGCGCCCTTACCGAAACCGTCAGCAAGGTGAAAACTGATCTGGACGGTATCGCCGGCATCATTATTACCTCCGCCAAGAAGACCTTTTTTGCCGGCGGTGACCTGAAAGAACTTTACCGGGTCACCCGCGACGACGCGGAGGCTTTCGAAGCCATGGTCAATGGCCTGAAGGCGGAAATGCGGGCACTGGAAACCAGCGGCAAACCGGTGGTTGCGGCCATCAACGGCTCGGCCCTGGGCGGCGGTCTGGAAATCTGCCTGGCCTGCCACCACCGCATTGTGATGGACGACGACAAGATTCAGCTGGGCCTGCCAGAAGTAACCCTGGGCCTGCTGCCCGGCGGTGGCGGCACCCAGCGGCTACCCCGGATGATCGGTCTGGAAGCGGCCTTTCCTTACCTGATGGAAGGCAAGAAGGTGAATCCGAAAGCCGCCCTGAAGGCGGGCATTGTGGACGAGCTGGCCAGCTCCAGAGAAGACATGCTGTCCAAAGCCCGGGCCTTTATCGAAGCCAACCCCAAGTGCCAGCAGCCCTGGGACCAGAAAGGCTTCAAAATCCCCGGCGGCGCACCGCATCATCCCGCCATGGCCCAGAAACTGGCCATTGCGCCGGCCATGCTGAAACAGAAAACCCGAGGCTGCTACCCGGCCCCCGAGCGCATCCTTTCGGCAGCCGTTGAAGGCGCACAGGTAGACTTCGACAACGGCAGCCTAATCGAAACACGTTATTTCGCCGAACTGGCCATCGGCCAGGTCGCCAAGAACATGACCGGCACTTTCTGGTTCCAGCTTAACGCCGTGAACGCTGGTGAAAGCCGTCCCAAAGGTGTGGAAAAGGAAACCTTCCGCAAAGTAGGCGTACTGGGCGCCGGCATGATGGGTGCCGGTATCGCCTATTCCACGGCAACCCGCGGGCTGGACGTCGTACTCAAGGACGTTTCCACGGAAAATGCGGAAAAAGGCAAAGCCTACTCCGAGAAACTGCTGGCCAAGAAGGTCAGCCGGGGCCGCATGACCGACGAACAGAAAGCCGAGGTTCTGAACCGCATCACCGCAACCGGTTCCGCAGAAGACCTGGAAGGCTGTGACCTGGTGATCGAAGCGGTCTTCGAGGACAGCGAGCTTAAGGCAAAGGTGACACAGGAAGCGGAAGCGAAGCTGGTGAGCAATGGTATTTTCGCCTCCAACACCTCGACCATTCCCATCACTCAGCTGGCAGAAGCCTCGGCAAAACCGGACCACTTTATCGGCCTGCATTTCTTTTCGCCGGTGGACAAGATGCAACTGGTGGAGATCATCGTGGGAGAGAAAACCTCCGATGACACCCTGGCCCGGGCGTTTGATTACGTTCAGCAGATCGGCAAGATTCCTATCGTGGTGAACGACAGCCGCGGCTTCTTCACATCCCGCGTGTTTGGCACCTTTGTGAACGAAGGCATCGCCATGCTTGGCGAGGGCATTCACCCTTCCAGCATCGAAAACGCCGGGCTGCTTTCCGGCATGCCGGTGGGGCCGCTGGCGATCTCCGATGAAGTCAGCATGACGCTGATGCAACATATCCGTGACCAGAGCAAAAAAGACACGGAAGCGGCGGGCAGAACCTGGAATGCACACCCGGCCGAAGCGGTGATCGACCAGATGGTCGGTACCCATAATCGCAAGGGCAAAGCCGCAGGCGCCGGTTTTTACGAGTACCCGGAGAACGGCAAGAAATACCTCTGGCCGGAGCTGACTTCCCTTTACGTGGATCAGCAGAAGGCACGGTCGACCGACCTTCAGGACCTGAAAGACCGGATCCTGTTTATCCAGGCCATCGAAACCGTACGCTGCCTTGAGGAAGGCGTTCTGAGAACCGTTGAAGATGCCAATATCGGCAGCATTTTCGGCATTGGTTTCGCGCCCTGGACCGGCGGCGCCATCCAGTTTATCAACCAGTATGGTGTAAGGGCGTTCAGCGAACGGGCGAAAGATCTTGCCCAGCGCTTCGGTGACCGCTTCAACCCACCGGCCCTGCTACTGGAAAAGGCCGAAACCGGAACGCCTTTCGCCTGACCCCCTGGCGATTCCCGCCGGGCTGCACATAGCAGCCCGGTCTCTCCCGCTTTGGCTCCCGCGCCCACGAACGGATACAAACCTGACAATTTCATGGACAGATTGTCACGAAGCGACACGCCCAACCTCTAGCAACGCCCTCTGGCCTTGCCTACAATGAAAATTAATGAGTCAATCCGGCATTGCGAAACATCAAGCGTCACTCCTACCGGGCCGAGCGATATCGTTCGCTTTTCCTGCCCGTAATGCCCCACATCGTCAGGTAACCACTCTATGAGCATCTCGGAACGCATTTTGACCCGTTACGGCCAACCAGATCGCCCGGTGCGTCGCCTGTTAAGGGCAGTATCTATCGGTCTGATGCTGGCGTTACCACTGCAGGTCACCGCCGTCTCCGTTGACGCTGCCTATGAACCGGTCTCTCCTACCGTCGATCAGGCCAGGGCCAATATACTGATCGCCCGCCAGCTGCAGTTCACCCATTTTCGCGATATGGGCATCAACGACGCGCTGTCCGGGGACGTTTTCGATGCCTATCTGAGTTACCTGGACGGCCAGCGCGTCTACCTGACCCAGCAGGACATCAACCAATTCAGCGCTGTCAGGGAAGGCCTTGGGTCGGCCCTTAAAACCGGCCAGCTGCAACCGGGTTTCGACATCTACAATCTGGTCCAGAAACGAATCATTGAGCGCATGAGATTTGCGATCGGTGTTGTTGAAAAGGGCGTCGACAAACTGAGCTTCGAGGGCAATGAGCAAATGCTGCTGGACCGCTCCGAAGCCGAGTGGGAACCTGACCAGGCGGCCATGGACGAGCTCTGGGTCAAACGCATCAAGAATGCGGTTCTGGCCCAGCGCCTCAACGACAAGACCGATGAAGAAATTGAACAATCCCTGTTGCGCCGCTATGAGGGCCAGCTTCAACGCACCCTCCAGGCCCGCAGTGAAGATGCGTTTCAGGCCTACATGAACGCCTTCGCAGGCATGTGGGACCCGCACACATCCTATTTTTCCCCGCGGACGTCGGAAAATTTCAATATCAACATGAGCCTGTCCCTGGAAGGCATCGGCGCGGTACTGCAGTCTGACAACCAGTACACAAAAGTGGTGCGTCTGGTCCCGGGTGGCCCAGCGGCCAAACAGGGCCAGCTTGAGCCTGCCGACCGCATTGTATCGGTCAGCCAGGGTGATGAAGACAAGGTCGTCAACGTGATTGGCTGGCGTCTGGACGAAGTGGTCGACCTGATCCGCGGCCCACGCAACTCGGTGGTGACACTTGAAGTCATACCCGCCGATGCCGCCGACGAGACCGTTACCGAGACCATCTCCATCAAGCGGGACGAGGTAAAGCTGGAGGAACAGAGCGCCAGCAGCGACGTGATCGAGATTGACCGTGATGGCGGTACTTTCCGCATCGGCGTCATCACCATCCCGACCTTCTACGCCGACTTCAAGGCGATGATGAACAACGAACCCGATTACAAGAGCACCACGAGAGACGTCCGCAAACTGATCGACGATCTCAAGGCAGAAGGCATCGACGGCATTGTCATGGACCTCCGCAATAACGGCGGCGGCGCCCTCCAGGAAGCCAATGACCTGGTTGGCCTGTTCATCGAAGAGGGCCCCACGGTGCAAATCCGCAACTCCAACAACGACGTCAAGGTGCTGGCGGATCAGGATCCGTCCGTTACCTACGACGGCCCCCTGGTTGTGTTGGTGAACCGCATGAGTGCGTCAGCATCGGAAATTTTTGCCGGCGCCATTCAGGATTACGGGCGCGGGCTGGTTGTGGGCTCACAGACCTTCGGTAAGGGTACCGTGCAGGCGATCCGTCCGCTGAACCACGGTCAGCTGAAAATCACCCAGAGCAAGTTCTACCGGGTTTCAGGTGGGTCGACCCAGCACAAGGGCGTGATTCCGGATATCGAAATCCCCTCCCGCTATGACAAAACCCAGATCGGAGAGGATGCGCTGGACAACGCCCTGCCCTGGGATCAGATAGAGGCTGTTCCCCATGACCGCTACTTCGACTTCAGCGGCATTATTGATGAACTGCGCAAACGCCATGCGCAGCGCTTCTCGGAAAGCCCGGAATTCGGCTTGCTACAAAGGGAAATCGACTTCCTGAAAGAACAGCGGGAAAAAACCTATGTCAGCCTGAATCCCGAAGAGCGGGACCAGTACCAGACGCAGGTAGAAAAAACCCGCCTGACGATTGCCAATGCCCGTCGCGAAATCCGCGGCGAAGATCCCTTCGAAACTCTGGAGCAGCTTGACGACTGGCAGGACCAGCAATCGGCGGATCTGGACACAACGGATGACCAGATGGACTTCATTATCCGGGAAGGCGGCAAGATCATGGCGGATATGCTTGCGCTGAATCAGAGCATGGCTTCGATACTGGGACCCAAGCAGATCGCAGCCCAGGCGCCAACCCGCTAAAAACCAGACATCGGGCAACGCCAGGGACGGGATAGGGCCAATGACCAGCAAACCCAATGATGCCGGTAAAGAGAGCGATCATAAGCAGGCGAGGCAACTGGAAAGCATGCTTATGGACGCCATGCACGCCATGCGCTCCATGGATGAGATTGAGCCTGTTGAGGACCAGGGGCCGGAAACCCTGGTAGAACGGATCGCCGGGTTCACCGGCTCCGCCCTGCGTTTTGCCGCCAGATCCACGGACAGATCAATCCGGGTGGGCCGTGCCCTGATGAATTCCCAGGACCAGCTTCGAATGATGCTTGCGGCGGGGAATTCGCTGCGGGATATCCGTGAAGTGGCAGGGCTGACGCTGTCTGAGATGAGCGAAGCCCTGAATCTCAAGGACAAATCGGTTCTCGAAGCCATCGAAAATGGCACCACCACCCTGTCCTTTGAACTGATCCTTCGCCTGGCCGCCCTGGTTGCACGGAATGATCCGATTCCGTTCATACTGCGCACCACCCGTAACTACAACCCGGACGTGTGGCGCATTCTCGACGACTGGGGCGTTTCGCGGCTGCCACTGCAGTTCGAGCGGGAGCGCCAGTTCATCAATATTTTCCGCAGCCACGACGACGCCCGCACCCTATCCGATGAAGGCTTTGAAAAAGTGCTGCAATTTACGCGGCAAAGCTTTGAAATGTCGCTGCATTTTATCGAGGAACAGGAAAAAGAGCTGGCGGAAATCAAGGCCGGCGGCAGGTCAGAGGAATAGCGCTTTCATCCGCTCGCTGTCCGGACGCTCGACAACGCCTCTCTCTGTCACAATGGCATCAATCAGATCCGCCGGGGTCACGTCAAAAACCGGATTGAATACCTCAACCGATTCCGGCGCCATGGGCAGGTGGCGAATCTGCCGTAACTCTGACCCTTCCCGCTCTTCAATGGTAATGTCGTCGCCGCAGGCCAGTGCCATATCCACCGTGCTTGCAGGCGCAACCACCATAAATCCAACCCCGTGGTAACGCGCCAGCACCGCCAGGCTGTAGGTGCCAATCTTGTTGGCCACATCCCCGTTCGCCGTAATGCGGTCAGCGCCGACAATGACCCAGCTGACCTTGCCTGAAGCCATAATGGCACCTGCCGCGCTGTCGGCATTCAGAGTGACCGGTATACCGTCACGGGTAAGCTCCCAGGCGGTCAGCCGGCTTCCCTGCAGCCATGGACGGGTTTCATCGGCGTAAGCGTTGACCAGCAAACCGGCCTCGTGCAGGCGCCTTATCACCCCCAACGCTGTGCCATAGCCACCGGTTGCCAGGGCCCCGGTATTGCAGTGGGTCAGCACCGACAGCGGTCCATCCGTGTTGATGTGAGCCAGGGCATGATCCGCCATGGCCAGATTGGCCGCCAGATCGTCATCGTGGATCGCAATGGCCGCCGCCGCAAGCTGCTCCGCGGCGTCTGCTGCCGTGCCACAATGCTGGAGCTTTTCGCTCATCAGCTTCAGTGCCCAGAACAGGTTAACGGCGGTCGGGCGAGATTCAGCCAAAAGATCTATCGACTGCTGAACCTGTCCCTTCCAGTCGTCCGCGGAAGCGCGCCGGGCGGCCAGCGCCACGCCATAGGCCGCGCTGATACCAATGGCGGGCGCGCCCCGGACCACCATGTCCCTAATCGCGCGGGCAACGCCCTCGGCGGTATCGAGCCGCAACCAGACCTCCTGGTCCGGCAATAAACGTTGATCCAGCAGCTCAAGGCTACTGCCGTGCCAGCGCATGGCAACGGTGCCGATCTGCCGGTTGGCGGGCTGGGTGATGGCCTGATTCATAGAAAACTCCGCACAGCATTGAATAGGCTGATTGTACCGTTTAACCCTCCCCCGCGGGTAGTTCTCGGGCGGGTCGCTCGCTATACTTCCCGACTGGTTTATTTCTCCGTGATAGGTCGGAAACAACCGGCCCCCACGGCTACAACAAGGCAGGATAAATGACGGCAGAGACCATAATTGCAGCAGATATCCGTATCAACGCCCGCTGGCTGATTCCGGTTCAGCCTGCCAATACCGTGCTGGACCATCAGGCCGTGCTGATACAGGGTGACCGCATAGCGGCAATTGTTACCCGGGAAGAGGCTGACAGACGCTATCGCGCCAAGGAGGTGATCGACCTGCCCGATCACGTCCTGCTGCCCGGCCTGATCAACACCCATGGCCATGCCGCCATGTCGCTGTTCCGTGGAATGGCCGACGACCTGCCCCTGATGACCTGGCTGAACGACCACATCTGGCCCGCGGAAGGTGCCTTTATCAGCGAAGAATTCATTGCCGATGGCACCCAGCTGGCGATGGCAGAGATGCTTCGCACCGGTACCACCACCTTCTCGGATATGTATTTCTTTCCAGAGATTGTGGCCCAGCTTGCTCACGATGCAGGAATGCGCGCCCAGGTGTGTTTTCCGCTGCTGGACTTCCCCACACCCTGGGGCTCGGGCCCTGAAGAATACCTGGTCAAGGGCCGGGCATTTATCGAGCAGTGGCAGGACAACGCCTTTATTTCACCGGCGATCGGCCCCCACGCGCCCTACACAGTATCCGACGGCCCGCTGACGGAAGCCGTGGCGCTTTCAAAGGAGACCGGTGCTGCCATCCAGATTCATCTTCATGAAACCGCTTTTGAAGTGGCGGAGGCCATGGAGAAAACCGGCAAGCGCCCCATGGCGCGAATGGCCGACCTTGGCCTGCTGGGACCCAACACCCAGTGCGTGCACATGACCCAGATCGACGACGCCGACCTGGGACTGCTGCAAAGCAGCGGGGCCCATGTCATTCACTGCCCGGAATCCAACCTCAAACTGGCCAGCGGCCTGAGCCCGGTCCAGCGCATGCGCAAAGCCGGTGTCAATGTAGCCATCGGCACCGACGGTGCGGCCAGTAATAATGACCTGGACCTGTTCGGGGAGCTGGGTACCGCGGCCATGCTGGCCAAGGCAGTGGCCGAAGATGCCTCTGCCCTGTCGGCCCACGAGGCGCTCGCCATGGCCACCATCGCCGGGGCCCGGGCCATTGGTCGGGAAGACGAGCTGGGCTCGCTTGAGGCGGGTAAACTGGCGGACGTAATCGCCGTCGACCTCAGCGATCCGTTCCTGCAGCCTGTGTATGATCCCGCCTCCCACCTTGTCTACAGCCGTCACGGACGCCAGGTCAGCCACAGCTGGATTGGCGGTGTGCCTCAGGTCCAGAATGGGGACCTCACACGTATCGATGTACCGGACCTGATGCTGAGAGTGCAGAATTGGGCCAATAGAATCCGCGAGCAGCAGTCCCGCTGACACGCCATTTTCAGGATTGAGCAGATTGCCATGAGCGACCAGAACGCAGACCAACGTCAGAATGTAGACCAGGGCGAAATCGCCAAATTCAATGCCCTGGCCAGCCGCTGGTGGGACCCAACCAGCGAGTTCAAGCCGCTGCACGACATCAATCCCCTGCGACTCAACTACATCGAAGAGCACTGCCCACTGGCGGGCAAGCGGGCGCTGGACGTGGGTTGTGGCGGCGGCCTGCTGTCCGAGGGCATGGCCCAGCGGGGCGCCCACGTAACCGGTATCGACATGGGCGAAGCGCCGCTTTCGGTGGCCAAGCTACACGGTATGGAAAGTGGCGTCAGCGTCGAATACCGCCAGGTGACGGTGGAAGAGCTTGCCAGGGATCCCGAGCATGCGGGCCAGTACGACCTGGTGGCCTGCCTGGAAATGCTGGAGCACGTCCCTGACCCGGCCTCCGTGGTGAAAGCCTGCGCGGCATTGCTGAAGCCCGGCGGCCACCTTTTTGTGTCCACCATCAACCGTAACCCCAAGTCCTTTCTGTTTGCCATTGTAGGTGCAGAGTACGTGCTGCGGCTGCTGCCCCGGGGGACCCACGAATGGCAGAAATTCATCCGTCCCTCGGAAATGTCGAACCACCTGCGCCACGCCGGCCTGGAGGTCAGGGACCTGACCGGTATGACCTATAACCCGATTACCAAGGTCTACCGGCTTGGCCGGGACGTGGATGTTAACTACCTGATGCACGCCATCGACACCCGTGGGGAAGAAACATCGTCGTGACCCGTCAACCTTCTGCTGTTCTGTTCGACCTGGACGGCACCCTGATCGATACCGCTCCGGATTTTATCCGCTGCCTCAATGAGCTCAGGGCCTCCCGGAGCCTGGAGGCGCTGCCCGCGGCCTTTATCCGCCGGTCCGTATCCAACGGTGCCCGGGCGATGATCCGCATCGGCTTCGGGCTCGAGCAGCACCAGCCGGGCTACCTGGAACTGCACACCGCTTTTCTGGACCGTTACGAAGCCGGTGTCGCCGTTGAAACCACCCTGTTTGAAGGCATGGACGATCTGCTTGGGTCGCTGGAGGCCCGCGGCATACCCTGGGGCATCGTCACCAACAAGCCGGTGCGTTTTGCGGCGCCGCTGATTAAAGCGCTGGACCTTGATAAGCGCTGCGCCACCCTGATCTGCCCGGACCATGTTGCCGAGCGCAAGCCCCACCCCGAGTCCCTTCTGCTGGCCTGCCAGCGGGCGGGCGCCGAGCCTGAAAAAGCGGTTTATGTTGGGGACCACGAGCGGGACATCGAAGCCGGACGTAACGCCGGCATGAAAACCATTGCCGTTCGTTACGGCTACATCGAACAGCCGGAAACCGTTGATCTTTGGAACGCCGATCTGGTTGTTGATACGGTCAGCGACCTGGCAAAACTGTTACAATAGCGGTATTTGCCAACGGAGAAACACCATGAAGGACTACCAGGCCCCGGCAGATCTGCTTAAAGACCGCATCATTATGGTAACCGGTGCCGGCAGCGGCATTGGCCGGGCGGCGGCCAAGGCCTACGCGGCCCATGGCGCCACGGTGATTCTGGTGGGCCGCACGGTTTCCAAACTTGAATCCATCTACGATGAAATTGAAGCCGCCGGTCACCCCAAGCCTGCCATTGTGCCACTGAATTTTGAGGGCGCTGCGGTGAAGGAGTACGAAGAGCTGGCCATGACCATCGAAGACAACTTCGACCGCCTGGACGGGCTGTTGCACAACGCCGCCATTCTGGGAAGCCGCACTCCGGTTGAGCTTTACGATCCGGAAATCTGGAACAAGGTCATGCACGTAAATGCCACTGCGCCTTTCCTGCTCAGCCGCGCGATGATTCCCCTGCTGCGCAAATCTCCGGACGCGTCGGTGATCTTCACCTCATCCGGTGTGGGCCGGAAGGCCAAGGCCTATTGGGGCGCCTATGCGGTATCGAAATTCGCCGTTGAAGGTCTAAGCCAGTTAATGGCCGATGAGTTGGACGATGAACGCAATAATGTTCGGGTGAACAGCCTGAATCCCGGCGCCACCCGCACAAGCATGAGGTCCCTGGCCTACCCGGCGGAGGATCCCAAGCAGAACCCGACACCGGAGGAGCTGATGCCCGTCTATCTATACCTGATGGGCGCCGACAGCCGCGACGTGACCGGCCAGCAGATAGACGCGCAGCCCAGGTAATGGAACTGATCTTTTATACAACGTCCAATTGCCATCTGTGCGAAGTGGCGGAAGCTCTGCTGGTCAATACGCCCATGCCCGAGCCGATTCCCGTGGACGCGATCGACATTGCCCAGTCCGAGAAACTGGTGGAGCGTTATGGCACACGCATTCCGGTACTGCACCGGAGCGACACCGGCGAGGAACTGGACTGGCCGTTTACCAGGGACCAGTTAATAAACTTTCTTCAATGAGGATGACCCGACATGTTGATGGTTATTTCCCCCGCCAAAACGCTGGATTATGAAAGCCCCCTGGCGACCACCAAGCACACCCAGCCGGAGTTTCTGGATGATGCCTGCGAACTGGTAGACCACCTTAAAACCCTGGAACCCCACGACATCAGCAACCTGATGGGGGTCAGTGACAAGCTGGGCCAGCTGAACGCCGAACGATTCCGCAACTGGCACACGCCCTTCACACCGGACAACGCCCGCCAGGCCGTGCTGGCGTTCAAGGGCGACGTCTACACCGGCCTGAACGCAGAAAGCTTTAGCGATAAAGACTTCGAGGTTGCCCAGAAGCGCCTGCGCATTCTGTCGGGCCTGTATGGCGTGCTGAAACCGCTGGACCTGATGCAGCCCTACCGGCTGGAGATGGGCACACGCTTTGAAAACAGCCGGGGCAAGGATCTTTACGCCTTCTGGGGCAGCAAAATCACCGACGAACTGAATCGCCTGCTGAAAGCGGACGACGGTGTGCTGGTAAACCTGGCCTCTAACGAATACTTCAAGAGCGTCCGCAAAAAAGAGCTGGATGCCCGGCTGATCACCCCGCAGTTTAAAGACTGGAAAAACGGCCAGTACAAGATGATCAGCTTCTACGCCAAGAAGGCACGCGGGCTGATGTGCCGCTACGCCATCCAGAACAACATTACCCAGGCCGACGACCTGAAAGGCTTTGACCTGGAGGGCTACCGCTTCAGTGACGAACAGTCTGATGCGAATAACTGGGTATTTCTGCGAGACGAACAGTAAACGCGACAGCCCCTTCGGAGTGAGCCATGAGTGAAGCCGTTTTCGCGCAACTCTCCATGCTGGTCCTGCTGACGGGCCTGATCGTGTGGATGGGTTTCATCGTCTGGGACCTGGCGAAAAAGTCCCAGGCGGGCCGGTTCGGCACCATCGCCCTTTTTACGATCCTGGGTGCGGGGGTCGTGGGCTTTATTGTTAAGACAGTGTTAGTCGAAATCATGAAAATTTGATGTATCATCCCTCCCCTTTCTGAATCGACAACACCCAAAAGGACCCGCACCATGTGGTTTCGTAATGCCCGCATTTTCCGTTTTACCAAACCATTTGAAATGACCGCCGAAGCCCTGGAAGAACAGCTTCAGGCAGACGCTTTCAAGCCCTGTGGTCCCCAGGAAACCGCACGCCAGGGCTGGGTGCCGCCCATGGGCAAGCACAGCGACATGCTGGTTCACAGCGCTGGTGGCTGTTACCTGATTGCCCTGCGCAAAGAGGAAAAGCTGCTGCCTTCCTCTGTGGTGAAGGAGCTGGTGGACGAAAAAGCAGAAGCCATTGAAATCGAACAGGGCCGCAAAGTCGCCCGCAAAGAAAAAGACGAGCTGAAAGAAGAAGTCACCCTGGAGATGTTGCCCCGGGCTTTCTCCAAGAACCGCCGCTGTTACGCCTATCTGGCCCCGGCCGACGGCGTGCTGGTAGTGGATGCAGGCTCGGCCAAGCAGGCGGAGGATCTGGCATCTACCCTGCGTAAAAGCATCGGCTCGCTGCCGGTACGCCCGCCGGCGGTTGAGCAGGCGCCCTCATTTACCTTCACCGGCTGGCTGAGCGAGTCTATCGACCTGCCCTCCACCATCGAACTGGGCACTGAGTGTGAGCTGAAAGATCCGTCCGAGGATGGCGGCGTGGTGCGCTGCAAGGGACTGGACCTGCAGGGTGACGATATTCGCACCCACCTGGACGCCGGCATGCTGGTCACCAAGCTGTCCCTGACCTGGGACGACAACGTGTCTTTTGTGCTGGATGAAGAGCTGGGCATCAAACGACTGAAGTTTGGCGAGACGCTTCAGGAAAAACTGGATGATGTGGACGCTGACGATGCGGCGGCCCGTTTTGACGCGGCCTTCTCCCTGATGACCCTGGAACTGTCCCGGCTGATCCCCGGGCTGCTAGAAGCCCTGGGCGGCGAAGACCGTTCCGCGATTGTCGAAGAGGCCTGAGGCAGCCTTTTCTGGCTAGTGGGAGCTCTGGTCCAGGCGCTCCCGCTGCCAGTCTTTCTCGGGTTCGTTCAGCACCAGCAGCAAGTCCATAACGTCCTCTTCCATGTTGTAACGGATCTCGAACCCCAGGTGTTCTGCCAGCCGCAGCATGGGGCGGTTGTCCGGCAGCACATTACCCACCATCTCCACCGTGCCCCTGGCCCGGCAGTAATCGATCATCTTCTGCATCAGGGCGACGCCCAGGCCTTCGCCTTTCATGCCGTCCTGCACCATCACCGCGAACTCACAGCGCAGGTTGTCGGCGTCTGTCCAGGTCCGGACGGTCCCCAGGGTTTCCTCGCCTTCGGCATCCTCTCGCGGCGCATTGGCAATAAACACCATTTCCCGGTCGTAATCGATCTGCACCATCTGGGCGACGTCTTCCCGGGAAAAATGCTTGCGGTACTGGAAAAACCGGTAGCGGATGGATTCCGGCGACTGCATCTCATGAAACGCCCGATGCGCCGGCTCATCCTCTGCCAGCACCGGGCGAATGATCACTCGCCGACCGGATTTGGGCAGCACAATCCATTCCTCCAGCTCCCGGGGATAGGCCTGGATAATGGGCTTGCCGGGCTGGTCCGACAGGTCGATAGCGATATTGACCGCCACGGCGCCTTCATCATTGAACAGCAGCGGCGAGATCTCCAGCCCACGAATCTCCGGTATGTCGATAACGATCTGTGACAGGGTGACCAGAGTTTCCGACACCGCCCGAATGTCTTCCTCCGGCTTCAGACTGTGCTCGTTCAGCAGCTTATACATATAGGTGCGACGCAGAAGCTCGCGGGCCAGCACCATATTCAGCGGCGGCAGCGCAATCTGACGGTCGGTCATCACATTGATCTGAGCACCAGCAGCCCCGCAGACCACCAGGGGGCCGAACAGCGGGTCGCGGGTAATGCCGACACTGAATTCGATGCCGCCCACGTGCTGATAGGAACGCTGTACCGCAAAACCCAGAAATCCGCTGTCCGGATAATGGGTCTGGTATTCCTCCATCAGAAACCGGCAGGAGTCGATGATCGCGCCTTCGCTGTTCAGCTTCTGCACTATGCCTTTGTAGCGTCTCTGCCCCGGACTCATAGACACAAATGGAACACAGGACTGCTCGTGGATCAGGGTGATATCGATGGGGCGGCGCTCAACGGCAAAGGCCTCCAGCACCTCCTCGACATCGTCGCAGTAGATGGTATCAACCGTGTTGATACCGTAATCCCGCACGACGTCCCGGGCTTCCTTGTTGGTCAGACAATAACGTTTGTCACGCAACGCCTCCGTCACCGCGCGTCGGGTCTGCGACCGGTCCGCCAGGTGGTCGGTAAAGGATTCCGGGGTTTCGGTCAGCAGACGCTGAACCCGCTGGTGACGGACATGCTGCATAAACGCCGTCACCGCTTTTTCCGGGTTGAAGAAAGACGGCAGTCCCGCCCGGTAGAACTCGTCACGGGCATCCATCACGGTGCTCTGCCCCAGCCAGCAGGTAAACACGTTCAGGCGAGTGCCTCTGGCTGCCCGCACTACCGCATCGGCAATCTGCAGGCTGTCCTCGGTCAGTGTGGGGGCGTACATCACCAGCAGGTTGGTGATCTGGGTATCCTTGGCCAGAATCTTTACCGCAGTGGCATAGAGCTCCGGCGAGGCGTCATAGCCGAGATCGATTGGATTCTTTCGGCTCCAGTAAGGTGGCAGATGCCCCCCCAGTTCGGTGAGCGTATCGTCTGAAAGACTGGCCAGCTCGCCCTCTAGGGAAGCCAGTCGGTCCACCGCAAGCACGCCCGGCCCCACGCCGTTGGCCATGATCGCCAGGCTTTCCTTACGCAGGGCGCGCATCCGGGTAAGCGTTTCCAGGGCATCAAACATCTGTCCGAGCCCGTCCACCCTCAGCACACCGGCCCGCTGCAGCATGGCATCGTAGATCGGGTCACTCTTGGTCAGACCGGCCGGCAATTCATGGGGAATCCACTCGGATTCCGGAACCCGGCCGCTTTTCACTACGATGACCGGCTTGGTGCGAGAAGCCACGCGCACGGCCGACATAAAACGCCGGGGATTGGGAATACTTTCAATGTGCAGGAGAATCGCCCGGGTCTGGGTGTCCTGGGCCAGGTAATCGATCAGGTCATCGTGGTCGATGTCCATGCCATCGCCCAGCGTCAGGAAATAGGAAAAACCGACGCCCCGGGCGAAAGCCCAGTCAATGATGGAGCTGGCGATGGTGCCGGACTGCCCGATAAACGCGACCTTGCCCGGAATGGCGCCCATGTGGGCGTAGGTGGCATTGAGTTTCCGCGCCGGCACCATCAGGCCGATGGTATTGGGGCCAAGCACCCGGACACCGCTGTCTCTGGCCGCCTTGCGCACGGAATACATCAGAGGCTGGCCGGTTTTGCTGTGACTGCGTGACATGCCACCGGTCATCACAATGGCCGTGCGGATACCGGCCTCCCCCAGCTTGCGAACCATTTTGGGAACCGTCCCCGGCGGTGTGCAGACGATCGCCAGGTCGGTGCGCTGGGGCAACTGGGAGATCTTGCGAACGCAGGGAACTCCATGAACGTTATCGTAGTGATTGCGGTTAATCACCCACAGCTTGCCCTCGTAGCCGCCGCTCATCAGGTTGCGCAACACCATGCCGCCGAGGTTGTCAGCGCGCTCCGAGGCGCCAATCACCACGATTGAGCCGGGGTTGAACAGGCTTTCCAGATAACGGGTGCTCACGCTGGCCTCCTTGTGGGGGTTGATCCTGAATCCGCTGCGGTTACCGATTTCTATCTTAGGCGCTTGAGCATTAATGGGAAATGCTCCAACGGATCTACGACCAAAGAAATCAGGTAAGCGTCGATTATCCCTGATAACATTTGCCAAATTACAGCAATAACAGAGTGTCGGGGCCAGCCGTATGACAACCGGATTCTTCTCTCACGACGATTACACCAGGCATGTCATGGCGCCCGATCACCCGGAGTGCCCGGAGCGACTGACGTCCATCATCAGCTATCTCGGCCAGACCGGCCTGGACCAGACCCTGGACTGGGTAAAGCCGGAAGAAATCACCCGTGACCAGCTACTGCTGGCGCATCCGGAAGGCTACCTGCACCAGCTGGAACTGATGCAGCCCACCAAGGGCCGCGTTTACACCGACCCCGACACCGCCATGATGCCCCACACCCTGAGGGCCGCCCGCCTTGCCGCCGGCGCCAACATTCAGGCGGTAGACATGGTGCTCAGCAGCCAGCTCACCAACGCGTTCGTGTGCGCGCGGCCCCCGGGGCATCACGCCGAACGCAGCAAATCCATGGGTTTCTGTTTCTATAACAACGTCGCGCTGGCAGCCAAACGCGCTCTGAACTTTCACCATCTGGAGCGGGTCGCCATCATTGATTTTGATGTGCATCAGGGCAATGGAACCGTGGACATTGTTGGTGGCGATGAGCGTATTCTGATGTGCTCCAGCTTCCAGCACCCCTTCTACCCGCACTCCCATGTGCATCGTCAGGCGGAAAACATCATCAATACGCCGATTTCAGCCGGCGAATCGGCCCTGAACTACCGGAAGATTGTTGAAGAGGCGTGGCTGAAGAAACTGCAGGATTTCCGGCCGCAAATGGTGCTGATTTCCGCGGGTTTTGACGGCCACAAGCTGGATCCACTGGCGGAACTGAATCTGGAAGCGGACGACTACCGCTGGCTGACGGAAATGCTGGCCAGCGTCGCCCGTGACCACGCCAACGACCGGATCATCTCTACGCTGGAGGGCGGATATCACCTGAAGGCTCTGGCTGAAAGCGTGAATGCCCACCTGGAAGTGCTCAGCCAGATTCACTGACCTGCTACTAGCTGTTTGGCGCGCCGGGCTCGTAGCCCTGGGCCTGCTGCAAGTCCGGCCTTTCGCCTTCCCGTTGCAGGCGAATGGTAGTCCGCCGATTGTCCGCCGCCCGGTTGGACACCGGATACTGATCCGCATGGGCCCGCACAATCACCAGATCTTCCGGAACACCCTGGCTGGTCAGATAATCCGCCACCGCGTTGGCGCGCTCCTCAGACAGAACCCGATTGTTAATTCGGCTGCCGCTTCTGTCGGTATGACCATCCACAAACACCCGCTCGACGGTGGAGTCCGCCAGCACGTAGGTCGCGATGTTATCGAGAAGGCGGCGATCGGCGTCTGACAGGCTGGTGCTGCCGGGGCCAAATGGCACCCGCGAGCGCTTGATCTGATCATAGTTGACTGGCAGCAAACCGGCGGTGCAGGAACGATAGGCGGGAAACTGCCCGGAAAAATTGATATTGGACACTCGAACCCTGACCGGCCTGCCGTCGTACCAGGATTCACGGGTGACCGTCGGGCTCATGCCCTCCATCAGCCCCTGGATCAGGATCATCGCGTTACGTTCGTCCAGCTGCACCTGGCGCCGACCGTCAGACACCGTCACCGTTCCCAATGGCCGGGGCTTGATACCAGGGCGCCAGGCCGGCGCCTCAACCACCATACGGCCGTTGCCCGGGCGCATCAGCGCCAGTTCCGATTCCAGGAAAAAAGACAGATCCTCACCAGCCCGGTGCTTGAATACTGCGCGCCCATAACCAGGCACCTCGTGCACCAGAGTGCACTCGAACACCGATTGGGAGAGATACCACTGGCTGTTTTCAATGCCCGCGCCGTAGGTTGCCGCCTGAATTCCAGGGGTAATGGCAGCACAAATCAGCGCCACAGCAGCGCTCAACCTGATGCTGCGTAAAAGTCCCCGGGAATCGTCTGACAATCTGGCCATGTTGCCGGTCCGTAAATTGAATTCAATCTAGAGTAGTTTACGGCAGGTATCAGCGATTCTTTAGGCCTTTGCCGGAAACAATCGGAGACCGGTTCTGATATAATCCGGCAAATTTTTAGTCTTGCCGGAACCGGAAAATGACCGATCAACTCACTATTACCCGCCCTGACGACTGGCACCTGCACGTCCGCGACGGCGATATTCTCAAGGATGTGGTTCCGGCAACCGCGCGCCACTTTGGCCGCGCCATCATTATGCCGAATCTGACCCCACCGGTGACCGACGCTGCCGCCGCAATGGCTTACCAGGAGCGCATACTGGCGGCCGCAGGCGATGCAAATTTTACCCCGCTGATGACCCTCTATCTGACCGAAACCACCACACCGGAAGACATACGGGTCGCGAAAAGCGCGGGCGTTGTTGCCGCCAAACTCTACCCCGCCGGGGCCACCACCAATTCAGAATCAGGCGTGACCGATATACGCCGGATCTATCCAGTGCTTCAGGCGATGAGTGACTGCGGCATGCTGTTGTTGGTTCATGGCGAAGTCACCGATGCAGACATCGACATCTTTGATCGGGAAAAGGTTTTCCTGGAACGAGTGCTGGCGCCGACCCTTGAGGCATTTCCGGCCCTGAAAGTGGTGCTGGAGCACATTACCACCGCCGATTCCGCGGAATTTATCCGGCAAAATCAGGATGGACGACTGGCGGCCACCATCACGCCACAACATCTGATGTACAACCGGAATCACATGCTGGTGGGCGGTATCCGCCCTCACCTGTATTGCCTGCCGATTCTCAAACGTAACCGGCACCAGCAGGCGCTGCGGGATGCGGTGGTCAGCGGCGACCACCGGTTTTTCCTGGGCACCGATTCCGCACCCCACTCCCGGGACCGCAAGGAAACCGCCTGTGGCTGTGCCGGCTGCTATTCCGCGTTCAGCGCCCTGCCACTGTACGCCGAGATTTTCGAAGAGCTCGGGGTGTTGGGGAATCTGGAAGCTTTCGCCAGTTTCAACGGACCGGACTTCTACGGCCTGCCGCGAAACCGGGATACCGTCACTCTTGTGAAGAAATCCTGGCAGATGCCGCAGACCCTCCCCCTGGCGAATGGTGAAATCGTACCCCTGAAGGCCGGTGAGCAACTACTCTGGCAAGTCGCCTAAACACATATTTCTGGAGTTCCAGTGACTGAAGAAACCAAACCGCCGCACCCAATGTCGCGCCGCTTCCGCGGTTTTCTGCCGGTCGTGGTTGATGTTGAAACCGGCGGATTCAATCCGGAAACCGACGCGCTGCTGGAAATCGCAGCGGTGATACTGACCATGGACGAGGACGGCTGGCTGCGGCGTTCAGAAACCCATCTGCGGCAGATCGACCCGTTCGAGGGCTCCAACCTGGAACAATCCGCGCTGGACTTCACCGGAATTGACCCATGGAGTTCAGAACGGGAAGCCGTTCCCGAGCGGGAAGGTCTTAGCGAGATCTTCAGTCCCATCCGCAAAGCGGTGAAGGCGCACGACTGCAAGCGTGCGGTGCTGGTGGGCCATAACGCCACCTTCGACCACAATTTCGTGTTCGCAGCGGCCATGCGGGCCGATATACGGCGTAACCCGTTCCACCCATTCTCAACGTTCGATACCGCCACCCTCGCGGGCCTGGCCTATGGCCACACCGTACTGGCACAGGCCTGCAAACTGGCCGGCATTCCCTTCAGCAACAAGGAAGCCCATTCCGCTGCCTATGATGCCGAGAAAACCGCCGATCTGTTCTGTGGCATTGTGAACCGCTGGCGCGAGATTGGCGGATTTCCACCGCCACCACCGCCTGAGACAGACGAAGAAGCCCCATAAAAAAAACCCGCCGAAGCGGGTTTTTTTTCAAAGCAGAATCGCTTACCAGTAGATACCGCGCATGATGGACGCAAATGCCACCTGCTCGGTCGATACCTTGGGCCTCTGGCCGGATTTGCTGCCAGCCGCCGCTGGCGAATCCGGGAACATACGGTAACCGGTGTTCATCACGATCTCACCCATCTTCGGCGCGACGGCGTGCAGCACCTGGGCGAAGGTGCCCAGACGGGTTGCGATGCGCTTCGGACGGTAAATCAAAGCGTTGGCCACCATATCCGCCGCTTCGTCGGGCGACAGGGTCGGAACCGAGTCGTAGATCTTGGTGGGTGCAATCATCGGCGTCTTCACCAACGGCATACTGATGGTGGTGAATGTGACATTGCGGTCCGACCATT